>Ga0209491_10000299_pt1:0-75000 | contig 98215 bp, 39 predicted proteins | sample BON02_FD_187213 | JGI IMG/M metagenome (GOLD analysis project Ga0209491, IMG submission 187213) | Freshwater microbial communities from Lake Bonney liftoff mats and glacier meltwater in Antarctica - BON-02 (SPAdes) (version 2) | ecosystem: Environmental > Aquatic > Freshwater > Ice >...
GGGGGGGGGTCAGAATGATGTGCAAAAATGGCTCGGTTATCAGCGAATGCGCGAGTCCTGGCGCTGCAGCTGGCCGGTGCTGCCGCTGGTAATGGGGCGCAGAGGAGTGCCCTGGCGCGCGTTGGTTTTGTGCCCACTCCTCTGTCGCCGCCGCCGGCCCGCCGCCCCTCTCTTTTTCTCTTTCCTTCTTCTCCGCGCCTCACCTCCCGCAGTCCTGACGTTGCCGCGGATGTTGTTGTCCCGGGTGCCGCCGAAGTCGAGCGGGCCCGACAGAGTCGTGCGCGCGCGCGCCGCGGGGTACACCCGCCCGGCGGCGTTGGCGAACCAGATCTTGTTCTTGTTGATGTTGACGTTGGACACGCCGCCAAGCGACGTCTGCGAGCGCGACCCGGCCATGGCGCCGCCTCCGTAGGTGAGCGCGCCGCCCGGGTTGCTGTAGACGAGGTTCTGGGTTGCGGACACGGCCGCGTTGGTCGACGGCCTGGGCCTGGGAATGTTGCGCGTCATGATCACGACGGAGTCGGCGCGGTCGGGATCCGGGTTGCGGGCGTCGGCCGCGCCGATGGCGTTGATGGCGGGCCCGCCCGTCTGGGCGCGCGCGAGCAGCGGCGCAGAGACTGCGCGGCGCGGCAAATTCGGTTTTTTTGTGGTTTGTTGTTTTTGTTGTTTGTTGTTGTGTGCAAGAGAGGGGGGCGAGGGCGAGGGTTGGAGGGGATAGTGAGCGACCGGACGCCGTGATGGAGGAGTCGCTGTCTTGGTGCCGCCGGGCGGGGGAGGGGGAGGAGCGGGGCCGGCCGCCGCGGCCCCCGCGCTGGCCGAGGAAGAGCGCGGGGTTGGCCCCCCGGCGCGCGCGCGGCCCGGCGCGGGGGACGAGGCGGCGGCGGCGGCGGCCGGCGGCGCGTTTCAAAAAGAGGGGACGCGCGGCGGGCGACGCTACGAGGCAAAGTCCGGGGGGGGAGACGCGCCGTGCGCGTGTGCAAAGCGGGGGACGGGGAGGGGCGGGCGGGCGGGGGAGGAAGGCGGGGCGGGAGACGAGGCGCGGGGCCTCGCTGGGCGGCGGCGGCGGCAGATGCGGCGGCGGCGGCGGCGGGAGGGCGAGGAAGGAAAAAAGTGTCTCACCCATGAGCACCAGCAGGGCGGCGCACGCGGTCTTCATCGTGGCGGGGCGGTGTGTGATTGTGCTGTGTTGTGTGTGTGTGCGTGCGAGTGAGGGAGGGGGTGGAGGGGGTCGTGAGTGCGGGGGGCGGCGAAAGGATTTGCGCGGCCGAACGGGAGGAAACAGTGGGAAGGGCGGCTCGGGAGGTAGCGAAAGGAAAAAAAAGGGGTCGGGGAGAGAAAGGCCCTTTCGTCGCGCGCGCTCCGGCGCGCCGCCGCCGCCGGCACTCAGCGGCGGGCGCGCCAATCATTGCGTCGCCGTCGGGCGGGCGCGACGGGGCAGGGAGGGGGGGCCCGCGGCGAGAGCGTCCCAAACGTCACGAGTGACGGAGAGGAGGGAAAACAGGCTGCGCCTCACCTGTCGAGGGGAGAGAGAGAGAGCCGGTGAGAGGAGGGGCTGGTGTTGTGTTTCGGCGGAATGACGGGTGGTTCGTTTTGCGGTATGGCGGGGATAGATAGTGGGCGTGTGTTTTTATTGGGACGTGGTTGTGTGTGCAGGAGATGAGAAGAGGGTTCATCAGAGAAGGGGCAAGGATGGGAAGCGGGAGCAGTACCTAGGAGCGGGACAAAAAAGGCAAGAACTGCTGTCGCGTTTTTTCGGCGTCCCTCTCCTTCTCGCGCGCCCCCCGGCCGCGCGCGCCAAGCGGCGCGCTGTCACGGCTCGGTGCGATCCGCAAGGAGCGCGGCATCTGAACCGAGGAGCGCGGGGGGGGAGGGAGGGACGGGGGGGGGGGGGGGGGGGGGGGGGGGGGGGGCGGGGGGGGGGGCGGTCGCGGCCAGCCTGTGTGTCTCCTCCGGCTCTCTTCCTGTCGCCCGTATCTCGGCGCTCGGCCGCGGCGCTTGCCCCGCCCTGATGCCTCGACCGATCTGTCTCATCGCCAACGCTTTGGGCCGGCGCTCCCATTGTGGGCGGCAGGGCCAGCCCCAGTCGAACAACAGCGGCGGCAGAGGGCGGCGGCGACGGCGGCGGCGACGGCAGAGAGCGCGGCGGCACCGGCAGCTCGGGGCACGGCCGCCGCCCACACAAACATGCCCGTTCCTTGCCGTTAGAAGACCGTTGACGATGCGGGCGGCGGCGCCGACGCCAACCTCGGCGGTGCTGGGCCGGGGGGGGGGGGGGGGGGGGTGGGGGGGTCCGGAGCGAGGGCGAGGAGATTTGCCCTGTCGGGTGCGGGCGGCGGCCGACTAGCCGTCCCGCGGGGCCGCGGGCTTGGCGCCGCCGCCAAAACGTACAAAATATGTGCGGCAGCTGCTCGGCGGGCGTCGCGGGGCCGGGCGCGCCGGCGCGCCTCTTGGTGCTTTCCAACGGGCGAGGCGGGCGCGTCAGGGGGCGTCGAACGAGGGCAGACAAAGCGACAGGCCCGCCAAGGGAGCCGGCGAGCCGGCAACGTTCCCACGCCACGAAAGAGAGAAACGCGGCGCGACGGCCGAGAGGGCGCGCGCCTCTCGTGCCGTGTAACCGCCCCCCTCCGTCCGGGCACATTGGCTTTTTGCATCCTTTCGTGGCAAATGCAGGACGCGCCCCTTGGACTCGCACGACTGCGCGGGCGTTTGCTTGAGCGGCACGGCCGAGCGGTCGCCAATTCGCGTGCGGAGGGTTTCGGGCCATCGCGGCGGCGGCGCCGGCGGCAGGGCTGAGCGGCGGCGGCGAGGACGACGACGGCGGCGGCGGCGGCGGCGGCGGCGGCGGCGGCGGCGGCGAGGACGGGGTGGACGAGTTTGGGCGCAGCGTGCGCCTGCAGGCGCGGCGGGCGGGCGGCGGCGGCGAGGGCGGCGCCCGCGCCGCGGCGGCCCGGCGCCGGCGCCACGCGCTGCTGGCCTCGGCCGCCGCGCTGGCCTCGCTGCTGCGCGCGAGCGGCGGGTGCGGCGGCGGCGCCGCCGCTGCCGCGCCCGCGACGCCCGCCGCCGCGGCCGCCTGCGCCGACGCGATCGACGCCGCTCTGCTCGGCCTTCCCCCGCCCGGGGCCGAGGACGCGTGGCGGAGGCTCCAGCAAGGAGCGGGCGCGGCGGCGGCGGCCCAAAACGAGGGCGACGACGAGGAGGCCGCCGCCGCCGCCGCCGCCGTCGCCGCCGCCGCCGCCGCCGCCGGATATCGCGACGCGCGCTCAAACAATCGCTGCCCCCTACCCGCCTCCCGCGCATGCAATCCCCAATCAATCCAACGAACCAATCCTTCCAACCAACAACACATTCACACAGCGACCTCTTACGAAGACGATGTGCCATCATCGGCCCCCTCTAGCGGGCTCGTGAGACACACCTTGAGTCTCCACCTCCCCCCGCACCAAAATAAGAATGCGCGCGCCAAGGCGGTGCGCGGGCCTATCCCGCGCCGCCGTACTCCTTTGCGCGGTCCTCGCGCCCGCGCTCGCGCGCTCCTCGTGCGAGACCAAGCCCGGAGGTGAGGAGGACCTTCCCGAGCCGTTTGTCGGCAAAAGGGGGGCTCACAGCTTCTCTCTCTGTCTCCCCTTCTCTTCCTGCGCCCCGGACCCGTCAATCCGACGGCCGTCCCGCCATCCGACGAGCGGCAAGCAATGCGAGCCCGGGCATCCGGACTCGCGCTTTGCCAACGGAAGCGCGCCCTCATCGGAGCAAACCAGGACGATTCGTCGCCTTGCCCGCGCGAGCAGCTTGCGCGACGGACGGGACAGGCGGCCGGCGGCACGCCCCGCGCTCGCAGCCGCCGCCGCAACCAGGCCCTCCCTCGTCGAACACGCAATCGTCCTTGCCCCCAGAACGCGGCCAGTAAACCCACCTTCCCCCTCGCCGCCAAAACCACGCGCACCATCACAACAACAGACTACTACCTCATCGCCCTGCCGCCCGACCGCACCGAGCCAAACGCGTGGACGCCGCCGGGGCCCGGCGCCTGCGGGCACTTCACCGCGCGCGTGTCGCCCGGCGGGCAGCTGTCTCTGTTTGCGCGCTACGCGCTGCCGCAGCCGTGGGCGTCGTGGTGCAACCAGCTAGAGTACCGGGGGGAGTCGGGCCTGTTTGCGCAGGCGCCGGGCGCGGAGGGGGGGCAGGCGGGCGGGCCCGCGCGGGAGGAGCGGGCGGGCGGGCGGCGGCGGCGGCAGCAGCGGCGCAAGCGGCGGCGGCGGCGTCGGCGGCGACTCTTGGCGGCGGCGGGCGGCGCGGCGGCGAGCGGCGACGCCGACGGCGCGGCCGCCCTGCTGCGGCGCGCCGCCCTGGCGGACGCCGCGCAGGAGGGCGGCGGGCCCTTCCCCACGTCCGTGCCGCTCAACCTGTACGACGCGGGCGTCGAGCTGCCGGCCAGCGGCTTGATCACGCTCGTGGGCCTGCCGCCGGGCACCGGCGCCAGCGGCACGGGCGACGGCGCCGACGCGACGGCCGCGGCGGCCGCCGCCGCCGGCGCGCGCGCGCCGCGCGCCGCGCTGGCCGACGGCCCGGCCATCGTGCGCCTGCGCGTGTGCACCGAGGGCGGCTGCGACTCGGTCGACTTTGCGCTCGTCACCCCGGGGGCCTGCCTGCTGGGGGCCAGGGCGCAGGCGGACCCCTGCGCGCGGGCGGGCGCCCCGAGCGCAGGCGCCGGGGGGGGCGGCGGCCCTCTGGCCGCGCTCGCGCTGGCGGCGGCGGCGGCGGCGGCGGGCCGGGGCGGCGGCGGCGGCGGCCTTGGCCTCGCGCTGGCGGGCGGCGGCGCGCCGCTGGCCACGTGCCTCCCCTGCTACCTGGGCAGCCAGCGCCTCGACGGCCTGGCGCTCCTGCCCGGGCCCCCTGCTGCCAAGGGCGCGGCCGCCGGCGAGCTCCGCGGGACCTTCTCGGCGTGCGCCGCCTGCCCACCGGGCACGGCTGCGCCGCCGCCGCCCGGCGGCGAGGGGCACGACGCCGCCGCCGCCGCTCCGGCCGCCGCCGCAGCCGCCGCCGCCGCCAGCCGCCCCGCCCTCGCCACCCCGGCCCCCGGAATCTGCCTCCCCTGCCCGGGGGGCGCGGTGTCGGGCGCGTACGGCGCCAAGCGCTGCCTCGGCGAGTGCGCGCCGGGTACGTACGCCCCCGAGGGCGCCTCGGCCTGCCTGCCTTGCCCGCCGGGCGCCTTTCAGCGCGGCGCCGCCGCCGCCGCGTGCGCCGTCTGCCCGGCCGACTCGTGGTCGTCCGGGGTGTTTTTCGAGGCCGGGCAGGGCTGCCTGCGCTGCTCCAACGGGCGCAAGTGCGCGACGGTGGCCGTGCGCGACCCGCCCGCGGAGCAGGCCGACGGCGGCGGCAGCGGCAGCAGCAGCAGCGGCAGCGGCAGCAATAACGGCACGGCCGACGCCACGGCCGACGCCACGGCCGACGCGGATGCCGCCGCCCTGGCCGCCGCCGTCGCCTCGGTCTCGGCCGACCCGGACGCCGAGGCCGCGGCCCTGCGCCGCCAGAACACCGACGCGGCGCCCGCCTGCGCCCCCGCCGGGGACCCGCGCCACTTCGCCTCGTCGCGCCACGAGCCGCGCTTCGTGCTCGTCGACGCGCGCCCGGCCAACGCCGCGTGCCTGCGCGTGTCGGCGGCGGCGGCGCAGCTCGCGCGCGTGACGGTGGTGCTCGACCGCACGTGCGAGGCGCCCGTGTGGTACGGCGCGGCGCCGTCGCGCGCGTCCCTGGCGGACGAGGCGCGGGGGGCGGCGGGCGCCGGGTCGCGCGCGCCAGAGGCCGAGCCGGCGCTCGTGGCCGGCTTTGTCTCGCGCGGCGGCGGGCTGCGCCCGCCCGGCGCGCGCGCCGCCTACGCTGCCCGCACCGTCTCGGCCCCGCCCGTCCGTTACGGCGGCGGGGGGAACCTGGGAGCCGCCGCCCCCGTGTTTGCCGAGGCGCACCAGGTCGTGCTCGAGCGCGGCGATCACGGCGGCCTGTTCTCGCGCCAGCTCGCCGGCGACGGCGCCGCCGCCGCGCTCGGCCGCATGTGGCGCGCGACGCAGCCGTCGCGCCTTTCTTTCTACAGCGCCGGGTACGAGCCCGACGTCGACGTGAAGAAGGGAACGGTCGTGTTCGGCCCGCCCGCGGACCTGGGCCTGGTGGGCGAGCCGAGCTGCGCCTACACGCTCCGGCTCGCGGACGACGTGTTTTACGAGATGGCGCCGGTGGCCTGCCCGCCGGGCGGGCTCGGGTGCGCCCCGGCCGGCGGTGGTATTGGCGGGATCGGCGACGGCGGCGGGATCGGCGGCGGCGGTAGTGGCGGCGGCGGCGGACGTCCCGGCGGCGGCGCCGGTATCGGCGGCGGCGCGTGCGGGGCGGGGCGCTACCGCGTGCCCATGCCTGAGGGGACCGCCGCGTGCGCCTACTGCCCGCCCGGGACCGCGTCGCGCGACGGCGCGGGCGGCGCGTGCGCGCCCTGCCCACCCGGCACGTTTGCGCAGGGCGTCAGCAACGCGCGCTGCGAGCCGTGCGCCCGCGGCTTTGTCGCCACGCTCCCGGGCGCCGCGGCCTGCCTCCCCTGCGGCTTCGAGCTGGCCCTGCCGGCGGCCGCGCCGGCTTCGGGGCCCCAGGCCGCCAAGGGGGTCGCCTTTTACGCCGACCCAAAGGCGGCGAAAGCGGGCGCCGGCGCCGCCGCCGCGCGCCGCGCGGGCGCGGGCGGCGGCGTCGCCACGGGCGCCGCCGGGCGCTACACCTACTGGGTCTCCGCCGCGCGCGCGTGCGCGCCGTGTCCCGCGGGCGCCGTGTCCGGCCTGCCGACGCCGACGGGCAGCGGCAAGTGCTTCTCGATCGACCCGGGCACGCGCGCGCCCTGCTGCGCGACGTGCCCGCCGGGCTCGTCGGCCGACGCCTGCCCCGCGGGCGTCGCAGAGGGCGGCCAGTCGGTGGCGGCGGCGGCGGCGCCGGCCAACAAGACGCTCGCCGCCGCGGCGACCGCGGCCGCCGCCGCCTCGCCCGCCCCCGCGTCCGCCGACCCCTTTGTGAGCACGCAGGTCGCGGGGGCCGTGCTGGCCGTCGTGGGCGAGCCGCAGGACGTCGTCCTGCCGCCCACGGACGGGCAGGCGGGGCGCCCGCCGCCGCCCGACGGCGCCGGCCCCACCTCCTCGCCGCCGACGCCGCCCGGCGGCGACCGCGACGAGGCGCCCGGCGGCGGCGGCTGCTCCGGCGAGCCCTTTGGCGAGGCGCTGCGCTGCATGCGCCAGTTCGGCGCCTACTTCGGCTACCGCCTCGGCCCGCCCCTCGAGTGCCGGTACCAGCGCCTGCCGCTGCCGGACATGGTCCTGGCGTTCGAGCTCGGCCCCGCCGCCGACGCGCTCAGCCAGGCGGCGGCGATGGCCGCGCGCGCCACCGACGCCCCTCCGCCCGCCGCCGCCGGCGGCGCCGCCAACGCGACGACCGCCTCCCCCTCCTCCTCCCCCCTCCAGGGCGAGCCCTCCGACACCTTCTCGGCCGCCGCGGAGCAGGGCGCCATGCTCGACGTGCGCCGCTGCCGCGCCCTGCTCGGCAGCGCACTCTTCCCCGGACAGGGGTTCCTGCTCGACTCTTTCGCGGCCTGGCTCGACGCGCCCGCGCCCGAGGTATCCCCCTGGCCGCAGTCGTTCCGCATGCGCCCTGGCGCGCCCGGGGTGGACCCGCTGGACCTGTCCCCGCGCGGGCACCGGGCGCTCGTGCAGCCCGCGCGCGCCGCCTCTGCCGCCGGCGCCGCGTCGTCCGGGCGCCCTGCGACCGCCGCCGCCAACACAACCGCTGCCGCCGCCGCACAGTCGCCGCCGGCGCCGCCGCCGCCCCAGGGCGAGCTCGAGCTCACGCTCTGGGACTACACCCGCTACGGCGCGGGCAGGCAGGCCGCGTACGACGCGCCGCCCTACACCCCCCCCTTGCCGTCGGACGCGGCCACCCCCCTGCGCGGGTGCCGCGTGCGACTGGCCGTCACGGCGGGGTCGGCGCTCGGCGTGTCGGCGCCGGCGCCGCCACCCCCGCCGTCCGGCGGGGCCGCCGCCGCCGCCGCCCCGAGGGGCTGCCCGCCCGGCACCGAGCCCTCGGGCCCCGCGTGCCTCCTGTGCGCCACCGACACCGCCAGCGACGGCCGGGGCGCCTGCGTCTCGTGCGAGCCCCCGCGGGTGGCGCCCTTTCCCGGCATGGGCGCCTGCGTGCCCGCCGAGCGCGCGCCGGCGGCGGTGCAGGCAGACCTGCTTTCGCCGACGCCGCCCGGGTCGACCGCGCTCGGGGGCAACCCGGCCACGTGCGAGGGCGAGTTTGGCTTTGGCGCGCGGAGGCGGTAGCGATGTTTTGGTGCGCTCCGTTGTGCACCTGCTTTGCTTTGCTTTGCTTTTTTTTTTAATCCGGGGGCCGCCGCCCCCTTTTTTCCCCTTTCCGCCCCCTTTTTTCCCCTTTTTTCCCCTTTCCGCCCCCTTTTTTCCCCTTTCCGCCATGTCCCCGATTCCTTTTTTTGTGCTGTCCGTGTTTTTTTGTTCCCTTCCGAAACAAAACCATCCGCGCTCTCTTTTTCTCTGCCACCCTCTTGCTCGATTACAAGGGCGATGGCGGGCAGCGACGAACGAAAAACCTAGCCAGATAGCCAGACTGAAAACGTACAGAAAAGACAGAAAAGCGAGAGGGGCGCGCCGTCCGTCGGCGCTCAGGGGGCGCCGGCGGCGGCCGCGGCGCGAGAGAGCGCCTCTCGGACGGCGCCGGCGAGCGTCGGGGGCGCGAGCAGCACGACCTCGGCGCCCTCGCCGCGCGGCAGCTCAAGGGCGCGACGCACGAGGGCCTCGGCGCGCAGGCGCGCGAGGGCGGCGTAGGCGAGGCCGCCAAGGGACGAGGCAGCGGCGGCGGCGGCCGCCGCCGCCGCGGCGTCGCCTGCCGGACGCGCCTCGTCCTCCTCCTCCTCCCGCGCCCCTTGCTCGCTCTCTCGCTCGTCGTCGTCGTCGTCGTCGTCATCGTCGTCGTCGTCGTCGTCGTCGTCGTCGTCGTCGTCGCCCGAAGCCGGCTCCTCCTCAAAGCTGCCGTACGCGGCAGCGGCGGCGGCCGCGCCGTCGCCCTCTTCGCCGCCGCCCTCGGCGTCCTCGACCTCATCCTCGACCTCGTCGAACGAGCCTGCGGCAGCAAAGAGCATGGGCCCGGCCGCCGCGCGGGCGGCGGCGGCGGCCGCCGCCGCGCCGCCCTCGACCGAGGCCCAGCCCGGCGGCTCGCGCCGCCGCCGCAGGGCGCCGCGCGCGCGGGCCAGGGCGCGCGCGCGCCGGTCGCGCCCCCCGACCGCCGCCTCGGAGGCCGGTCGCTGCAGGGGCGACAGGTCTTCGCGCACGGCGACGTCCTGGCCGCGGAGCGCCTTGAGGCGGCCTCCGCGCGCCACGCGCCGCCCGCGCCCGAGGCCGCGGCCCGTCCCCGGGCCGAGGCGCAGGGCGGCGGCGGCCGCGCGCAGCACGCCGCCGCCGCCGATGCCGCCCGGCATGGCGACGACGCTGCCAAAGATCCAGGCGGGAAGGACGGTGGCGCCGGGGCCGAGATCTAGCGCGTCGTCGCTGCCGGCGGGGGCAGAGGAGGAGGATGAGGACAGGGCGCCGTCGCCGGCGCCGGCGGCGCCGTCGGGGGCGGCCGCCGCGCCGCCGCCGTCGCCGTCGTCGCGCACGACCGACGCCTCTGACAGCAGCCGGCCGAGCATCGACATCTCCGACTTTGTCGGCTCGCGGCCCTGTGTGTTTGTTGTGGTTTGTTGTCATGGGGTCGGAGAAAAGGGAGGATGAGTGGGAACGGGGGGGGGGAGAAGGTCAGAAGGCCGGAGGCGCAAGGGCGTCGGCCGAGACGCGAGGGCGCCCAAAAAACCGAAAAGCGCAAAACGAAAAAACAAAAAAAGTTGTGTCCGTGTCCCCATCGGTAGTTTGATAGAATGAAAAAGGTTTCTCGACATGATGGTTCAGTTCTCCAAGGTGAATTGAAAAACAGGGTGTTCGTCATCGGGGGCAGGCGACAGATCACGGAGGCCGGGGCGGGCGGCGGCGGCGTTCGGCCGGGGCAGGAGCGCGCGCTCGCTGCCGCAAAACACCGAGGAGAAAAAAACACGATGAAAAAAAACACAAACTCACCTGCGAGACCGCGAGCAGGCCCGACGCCAGCAGCACCATGTCGCCCAGTCCGACGCCCGTGAGGCGCAGCGTCCGCGCGCCGCGCAGCTCCCCCTCGCGCGCGTCCGCGAGCACCTCGGCGGCCACGGCGCCCATCTGCTCGTCCGTGAAGGCGTCGCTCTCCGCCTCGTCGTCCTCTTCGTCGCCGTCGCCGTCGCCGTCCTTGTCGCCGCGGGTGTCGGCGGCGGCGGCGGCCGCGCTCTCGCCGTCCTCGTCGCCGGTGCGGCCGTCGCCCCTGTCTTTGTCGCCCGCGTCGGTATCCCGGACGGAGACGACCTCAAAGGGGCCGTCGTCCTCGTCGTCATCCTCGTCTCCTCCGGCCGTGGCCTCGAGCGCGGCGATGGCGTCCAGGGCCGAGCCGGCAGGGCGGAGGGGAGCGGCGGCGGCGGCCGGGTCGCGCGCGGCTGGCAGTGGCGGCGGCGGCGGCGGCTTCTTCGGGGGGCTGCTGCCGCCGCTGTCGCCGCGGCCGCCCGCATCCGCGGCAGCGACGGCCGGCGGGCCTGGCAGGTCCCCGTCGTCCGGGTCAAAGCCCTCGGCGACGCGGTACAGTCGCGCGCGCTCGGTCGCCTCGGCGTCGGCGGCGGCCGCCTCGGCCTCGGCGGCCGCCGCTTCTGCCACCGCCGCCGCCGCCTCGCCCGCCTCCCCCGCCTCTCCCTCGCCTGCCGACGCCTCGTCGTCCACCGTCGCCGCCGGGGTGGGCGTGCCGCGCGTGCGGCCGCCAAACAGCTTGCGCCCGAGGTCCCCGCGCAGGGCGTCCGGCCGCGCGAAGGTGATGCTGAGCGTGTTCCGCTGCTTGCTCGGGTTGTTGCCGCTGCCGTCGTCGCCGCCCTTGCCCGCGCCGGCCCCCCGCCGCTTGCTCCCGCCGATCGCGCCGCCGCTGCTGTCGTCGCCGGTGCCGTCCTGTTTGCCGTCGTCGTTGGCATCTGCGTCGTCGCCTTCGTCGTCGTTGTCGTCGTCGTCGCTGCTGCCCCCTGCGGACCCCGACCCGCGCGCCTTGCCGCTGAAGACCTCCCAGATGCCGGGGCCGCCGAGACGGATGGACGCGTCGCTCGCGCGGTCGACGCTCGTCGAGGGGCCGCGGCCGCTGCGGCCGTCGCCGTCGCTCCCGTCGTCGTCGTCGTCGTCCTCTTCGTCGTCGTCGCTGTCGTCGCTGTCGTCCTCCTCCTCCTCGTCCTCGTCGTCGTCGCTGCTGTCCTCCCCCGCGCGGTGCAAGCGGAAGCCGATGCCCGCCGCGTTGAGCTGCAGCAAGAAGTAGGCCAGCTCGAGCGCGCGCGCCCACGACTCTGTGCGGCGCCGCAGGCCACCCGGCGCCTCGGGGGGCCTAGGCCTCAGGCCCAGGTCGGGCAGGTCGAGGCGCCCGGTCGGCGGCAGGCCCCCCAGGCCTTCGGAACCCGGCCAGGCCTCCTGCTGCTGCTGCTGCTGCTGCCCATGGGCGCCGTCGTCCTGGGCGCGCCGTGCCGCGGCGGCGACGTCCGCCCGGCCCTCGGCGCCGGCCGCCGCCATGGCCGCCGCCGCCGCCGCCCCGAGGCCGCCGCCGCCGCCGCCGCCGCCGCCGCCGCCCTCGCTCGTCGCCTGCTCCAGGGCGCGCCGCGGGTCGGGCGGCTCGCTCAGCGCGAGGGTGGCGCCCGCGGCGGAGGCCAGCTGCGCGAGGGCGCGCTCGAACGAGGCGGAGGAGGCGTCGGCGGCCCCCGCCCTCCCCTCGGCGACAAGGAAGCGCGGTCGCCGCCGGGCGACGCTGCTGCCGCTGCCCGGCCGGCCGCCGCCGCAGCCGCCCACGTCGCCCTCGTCATCGTCGTCAGTCTCTCGCAGCAGCAGCGGCAGCAGCTGCGCGGCGAGGCGCTCGATCTGCGCCGGGGCCAGGCCCGACGGCGGCACGGCCGCGTCGAACACCAGCACGGACAGGCCCCCGGGCAGGGAGACGTGGTGCGCTTGGCTCTGCTCTCGGCGCTGCTGCGGGGTGGCGGGGCCGCTGCCGTTGCCGCCGCCGACGGCGACGCCGTCGCCGTCGCCGTCGCCGTCGCCGTCGCCGCCGAGCGCCGCCGCCGCCGCGTCGCTTTTGCCGACCGCTCCTGTCGCTCCGTCATCGCGCCCGGCTGCCGATGCACGCACTCGGCAGCATGGGTGAGAGGGCGCCTTGCGAGCGTTGTCGGGACGACGAGAGGACGCGCGCGGAGCAGCAGGGGGCCCGGCGCGCCACCACGAGAGGGAGGAGGGGGAGGGGGGTGGTGGCGCTAGGTGCGACCGCCCGCGCACGGCAGGAAGCACGTCGTGGGGTCCGGATGAATGCAGCGCGGCCAGTAGCGTCGGGGGGCGGCGTAGGCCGCCGCGGGAGGAGAGCGCCGCTGTCCTCATCGATGATGAGAGCTCAAGGATCCATCGTCGCGGGCCGTCAATCGAGGAATGGCGCGGGGCCGTCAAGCAGGAGCTCTATACGGAGAAGAGGATCGAGGGTGCCTAAAATCGGTCTGTTCATGCGTGTCCTTGTGTGCGCGGGAGGGCGGTCCATTTTCCTCGCCCGGGCCGTCGGCGGCGTCTCCGTCGAGAGCGTCGGCCTCGGGCCGTCGGCTTTCATTACACGATGGGGGGGTGATCGCCACCCTCAGCCCGCCGACGGCCCGAGGCACAGCGCCTGCACCATGACGGCCGTCTGCTCTGACCCGTCCTCGTCCTCCCCTTCGTCCCGCACCGCCTTTGAGCAGCGCGGGGCGACGGCGGCGACTGGCGGCGTCGGCGCTGCGGCGGCGGCCGCGATTGCCGGCGGCGCGTCTGTTGCCGCGGCCGCAGAGACGGACGCCGCCGCAGCAGCAGCAGCGGCAGCAGCAGCCGCCGCCGCCTCGGTCCGCGCCGCCCGCGCCGCCGCGCCTGCCACGGCCGCCGCCGCCGCCGCCGCCGCCGCGGCCGCCACCGCCGTCGCCACGTCCTCCGCCGCGCGCGCCAGGGCCGACCGCACCCCCTCGGGCAGCGGCCGCTCCCACTCGCCGCCGCCGCCCGCCCGCCCGCCGGCGCCCTGCCCACCGCCCTGCTGCAGCTGCGGCGCGGGCGGCTCGCCCGCGCCGCGCGGCGCAAAGAGCGCGCCCTCGCCGGAGAACAGCGCCGCCGCCGCCGCCGCCGCGCCCTCGGCCGACGCGTCCCCCCGCTCCGACGCCCCCCCCGTGGGCCCCAAGCCCAGCGCCGCGGCCGCCGACGCGCGCCCCGCCGCCGCCGCCGCGTCCGTCAAGGCTCCCTCCCCGCCGCCGAAGGTGCCCGCCAGGTGCCAGGCGAACGGCCGGATGCCGGGCACGCCCCACGCGCCCGCCGTGCGGGCCGGGTTGTCCGACGCCTCGAAGGGGTCCTCGAGCAGCAGCACGTAGCCGACGGGGTAGGGCCGCGCGCGCAGCCAGCCGCCGCACCAGGTCGAGGCGCGTGCGCCGAGCGCCGCTTGGGAGCGCGGCGGCGCCCACGACCGGCGCACCTGCCCTTTGAGGGCGCGCGCCCAGCGCGCGAAGAAGAGGGCGAGCTCGCTGGCGGCGAGGCGGCAGGCCTCGGGGGAGGGGTCGGGGTGGGGCGGGCGGGCGCCGCCGCCGCCGCCGCCGCCGCCGCCGCCGTCGTCGTCGCCGTCGTCGTCGTCGTCCGCGGGGCGAAAGACGCCGCCCGGCGGCGCAAGCGGCGCCACCGGAAAGAGGGGAAAGGGGGAGGAGGGGTCGTCGCTCTCGGCGAGCCCGTCAGCGCCGCGCGCGCCCGCCTCGTGTCCGCCCTCGCCCTCGCCCTCGCCCTCGCCCTCGCCCTCGCCCTCGCCCTCCCCCTCGCCCCCGCCCTCCGCGCCTCCGCCCCGCCGCCAAGGCGCGCTCGCCCCCGCCGGCAAGAAGAAGCCCGCCCGCCCGAGCGCCCGCACGCGCGCCGAAAGGCCCACGAGCAGGTGGTAGGGCGCGCCGTCGCATCGCAGCGGCACGCCCGCCAGCGGCCGGCGGGCCGGGTCGAGCCGGTGCAGGCCGCCGTCGCGCTCGGCGCCGTGGCGGTGGCGCAACTCCAGGAGGCGCGCGTCCGCCGATCGCAGGCCGGCGCCGCCGCCATTGCCGCCGCCGCCGCTGCTGTTGCGAATGCCGCTGCCGCTGCCCTCCTCGTCGCCCTTGCCGCCGCCGCCGCCGCCCGCGCGCGACTCGCCGCCGCCGTCTTCGTCGCCGCCCTCGCCGCCGCCGCCGCCGGGCGCCGCGGGAAAGGCGCCCCCGAGCGCCGCGGGGAACAGCAGGCCGAGCGGCGGCACCAGCCGCCGCCGCGCGGGCCGCCGCGCCTCGCGCCGCTGCAGGTGCAAGAGGCACATCTGAAGCAGCGCCCACGAGTTGAGGGTGCCGCGCGCGGGGTCGTTGGCGCCCTTGAGGCGCGCCCACAGCTTGACCAGGCGGTAGAGGCCCTCGAGGACCGTGGGGGGCGCGCGCAGGTACTGCGGGGGGCCGGCGCCCGGCAGGGGCGCGGGCGCCGCTGCTGCTGCTGATGTTGCGGGCGCTGTTGCGGCTGCTGCGCCGACGCCGCCTCCGTCCTCGCCCTCGATCCCGCCGCCGCCCACGTCGAGAAAGCGCTCGGGCGGCGGCAGGGCGTGCTGCCGTGCCGCCTGCTCGCACGCCGCGCGCGCCTCGGCCGCCTCGGCCGACAGCCGGACGCGCTCCGACGGCTCGAGCCGGGCGAAACCGTGCACCGCGGCCTCGCGGTACGCCTCCTCGGCCGCCCCGTGCCGCGCCTCGGCCCGCTCCCGCAGGCCCGCGAGGCGGCGCAGGCGCGGGCACGCGTCGCAGGGCCCGGGAGGCGGCGCGCCGGCCAGACCCGAGAGTCCGTCGAGCAGGCCGCGGACGAACAGGCTCTTGAAGATGCCCTGCTGGTTGCCAAGGCAAAGGTCGCAAGGCAGGCCCGTGCGCGCGTCGCGCCACTTGGCCACGGGCACGCGCGCGCGCGCCACGACCTCGGGCTCGGGTTCCCGGTCGCCGCCGGCGACGAGGCCGTCGGCGCGCAGGGCCAGCAGCGCGCGGGACAGCAGCGCGTGCGACTGGCGCGGCGTCATGGCCGACACGCGCGCGAGCGCGCCGCGCGGGCCGTCGCCGGGCTGGGAGGGGGGCTGGCCGCGGGCGGCGTCCGGGTCGTGGTAGGGGTCGAGGTCGGGGAGGCCGCGGTCTATCAAGAGGTCACAGTCGTCGGCGTCGTCGTCTTTGCCGCCGTCTTCGTTGGTGTTGGCGTCTCTGTCGTCGCCGTCCGAGCCGCCGTCGGCGCCGTCTTTGCCGTTTTTGTCGCCGCCCTCTTTGTTTTCGCTGTCGCTGCCGCCGTCCGCCGCCCCTGTCGCCTCGTCCCCCCCGCCGCCGCCCCTGGGCAGCAGGCGCCGCCAGCTGCCGCAGGGCGGGGACAGCCACACGTACCCGCTGAGGGCCATGTCGACGTCGCTGTCCTCGAAGAAGAGGCCCGTGCACGTCGACCCAAAAATTGACAGCACGGCGGGCGAGACGCGCCCCTCTGCGTCGAGCGCGGCGGGCAGCGGCGGCGGCGGCGAGGGGGAGGGCGCGGCGGCGGTGCCGGCGCCGCCACCAGGCTGCGGGTCGCCGGGACCGCGCGCGACGCGCAGGGGCCCTGCCTGGGCGGCGGGCACGGCCTGCAGCTCGGGGAGGCGCGCGAGGGCGGCACGCACGCGGGCGGCGAGGGCGCGGCGCGCGGCGTGCGCCTCGGCGGGCGGCCGGAGGCGCGCGGCCAGGCGCAGGAGGGCGCGGCCGACGGGCTCGGTCGGCGGCGGCAGGTGGGGCGCCTGGGGAACCGAGGAATAGGGGGGCGAGGAGGGGGAGGCGGGCGGGGAGGAGGAAGGGGGGGACCAGGGGCTGGCCGCTCCTCCTGCCGGCGAGGGCGAGGGCGGGCGAGGCGGGCACGGCGGCGCGCGCTCGGCGCCGCCAGACAGCAGCGCGTCGAGGTCCTCGGCGACGCCCGCCGCGAGCAGGTCGGCGTAGGCGGCGCCAAAGTCGTCCTCGCCGTCGTCGGGCCCGATGCGCGCCGCCGCCGCCGCCGCGTGGCCGCCGCAGCCGCCGCCGCCGCCGCCGCCGCCCCAGCGCCCGCGGCCGCCGCCGCCGCCGCCGGCGCCGCCGCGCCCGCGACCGCCGCCCCCGCCAACGCCGCTGCCGGGGGACGCGGAGTAGATGGGAACGAACTGGCGGCCGCCGGGGCTGGCGCCGTGGTGGTGGTGGCCACGGCGCCGGTGGCTGCGGCCGCCTTGCCTGCCACCGCCGCCGCCGTCGATGCCGCCGCCACCGCCGATGCCGCCGCCGTCGCCGTCGCCTTGCCTGCCGCCGTGCGACGCCGCGCCGTCCCCGTCGCCGCTCCCGCTCGCTCCTCCGTCGCCGCGAACCCCCCCTCGACCGCCGCCGCCGTACGGCGACGCCATGTGCGAGAGCAAGTCTCGGCGCACCCGAGGTCGCGGGGGTCGCTGTCGGTGGCGATTGTTCTTCCTTTGAGGAATCCAGAGGGAGAGAGGGGGAGAGGGGGGGGTTCTCTCTCCTCCTCGGTGATCGCGCGCGCTCGTGATTGTCGTGCTCCGAGGCAAGGAATGGCTGGAGACGTTGGTCGTGACAGTGGTCCTCCGCGCGCCGGAAAGAGAGAAAGAAACAGGGAAGAGTGGCCGGGGCGTCGGCAACATTTGAGCGACGCCTGTTTGTTTGTGTTGCGCCGACAACCGACGCCGACGCCGACCACTGCGGCCCATCGGCCATCGACCGCCGCGCCCTCGGGTGCTCGTCGTCGATAGGCAGCGCTTCTTTCTTGGCGAGCGAACGACTCGACCACGACGTGACGAGCCAGTGTCGATATATTTGACGGCATAGCCAACCTCTCCAGATGAAACGGCCTACGCTCATGTTTACTAGTATTTGTGTGCGTGAATGCGTCTGCGTGCGAAGGAAAAAAACGCCTAGTCAGTTCATATATTCAGTTATGGTCGTGGGTGGTGGTGAATTCTGCTGTGCACGAGAGAGAGATGGGAATCCGGAATGTCGGGACGATGCAGGAGGGCTTATGAGGAAAGAATCAGCGGTCCAGGCGAGGGCGCGGGGATTGTTGTTGTTATTCGAGCAAAACACGAAAAAAAAAAAAAAAGTTTGGGCGCCCGCCGCTGCCCCCCTTCGAGAGCGAGAGCGGCGAGGCGCTTGAACAAGGGGCGCTCGTCAAAGGGCAGACGCCCCGAGGGGGGACAAACAGGGGGAAGCGCCGGCAACGGGGGATCAGCATCCACCAATAAAAATAATAATGAGCAAGAATCGGAGAGAAAATATATTCGTGAGCAAACGCCGGATTGGCGTCGAAAGGACGAGAGAGAAACGCCGCGGTCAAAATCTGTCACTCGGCGCGATCCTTGAACCGCAACGCGAGAAACCGCGAGAGCGCGTAGACGTCGTCAAACGTCGACATGTAGCCCAGGGACGCCCGGACCGAGCCGAGAGGCACCTGCACCCACTGCGTGGGAGCGGCCCCGGGCCCCGGCTGCTGCAGCAGGGCGCGCCTCCTCTCGAGGGCCGCGGCGCCGTCGCCGCCGTCGCCGCCGCCACCGCCGCCGCCGCCGCCGCCGCCGCTGCCGCCCGCAAAGGGCGCAGCCCCTTGTTCCCCGCTCGGGCCGCCGTCCGGGTCGTCGGGCCCCGTCAGCAATCCCGCCGCGCCCGCCGGCCGCCGCACGCCCAGAAACTCGACGTCGTCCTCGCACCCCTCTTTTTTACCTGCCAGGCTCTCGAGCTCGCGCTCCGCCACCCCCAGGTAGTGCAGCGCGGCGCCGGGCGCGCACGCCTGGCCGCTGCGCAGGTGCAGGCCGGCGGCGGCGGCCTCGCGCTCGACGGTACGGTAGCTGAAGACGCGCCCGTCCGGGCGGAGAGCCTGGAAGTTGAAGACGCCACCTTGGACGCCGCCTTCGCCTCCGCTTTCGCCGGCGCCGGCGCCGCCGCCGGCGCTCTCGCTTTCGCTTTCGCCTTCGCCAAACGCTGCATCGTGCTTGCCAAACAGCTTGACCATCGGCGCGCCGTTGGAGTGCCGCATGCCCGACAGCTCTCGGTACAGCCACCCCGTCAGCGCCGCCACGTGCGCCCGCACGGCCCGCATGCCGCCGACGCGCTCGAGCGCCGCAAAGCCGTGCTTCAGGGCGGCGGCGTCGAGGAAACTGACCGTCCCCTCCTCGAGCCGGTCCGACGGGCGGCACCGCAGCACGCGGAAGTCGTCCGCGCTCGTGGCCAGCGCTACCGTCCCTCCGCCCCAGAAGACAGGCTCGAGCTCGGCGGCGGCGTCCGCGCGCACGATCAGCGCGCCCAAGCCCGTGGGGTAGCCAAACATCTTGTAAAAGCTCAGCGACACGAAGTCCGGCCGCAACGCGCTCAGGTCGAGCGGCTGCGTGGGAACGTACGCGGCGGCGTCCACCAGGACGCGCCAGGGCCTCCCCGGGGTGGACTTGGCGCGGACGGCCTCCACCCACGCGTGAGGTGCCTTGACACCCGCGAAATTGTCCTCGAGGGGAAAGGCGAAGAGGCTGAAGGTGGGGCGGCCGCGGGCAGAGGCGGCGGCGGCGGCGGCCGTGGCGAGGGCGGCGCCGGTGGCGGCGCGGCCGGCGGCGGCGCGGCCGGCGGCGGCGGCGAGGGCGGCGTCGACGTCCAAGGGGCCGTCATTTTCCAGATCGCCGCCGCCGCTGCGGTCGTCGTTGCCGCCCCCCGCACCGCCCTCGTCGTCCTCGTCCGGAAAGGACGGCGACGACAGCGGCGGCGAGGGCGACGCGCGCGCCCACCACGCGCCCTCTGCCCCGTGCGGCGCCCCAAACGCGCCAGGCGACGCCTCGCCCGACGCCAGCCACGCCTCGACCCCGCGCTCGTCGAGCGCGACGAACGAACCGCCCGCGCGCAGAGGGTACTCGCGCACCCCCAAGACGCTGTTGTGGCTCTCGCGCAGGTAGGCGTACTCGGACCCGGGCGCCCAGGGAAACGACTCGCCCACCGTCTTGAGAGCCCCTGTCGCCGATCGCGTGAACACCACGCTGTACTCGCGCGGGTCGGCCCCGAAGAAGCGCAGCACGCGCTCGCGCGCGTCGTCGACGGCGGCCGACGCGCGCGCCGACGACGGGTGCGCCGAGTGCGGGTTGCCGTACATGGCGGCGGCGAGATCTTCGAACGCGGCCCGGATCTGCGAGGTGCAGTAGACGCCCGCGCCCGTGTGGTCCAAATAGTGCTCCCCCGGTCGCATGCGGCAGCCGACCTCAGCCGTGTACATGGCGTCGAGCTTGCCGCCGTAGCCGTAGGCGGCGCGGGCGGACGGGTCGGACGCGAGCCAGGCGGCGCGGGCCTCGGCGGCGCCCTCGTCGTAGACGGCGGGCGAGGCGGCGGCGGCGGCGCTGGCGGCATAGGGGGCGGCGGCGGCGGCGGCGCTGGCGGCGGCGGGGGCAGCGACGCTAGCGGGGGTGCTCAAGGGGGCGGCGGCGGCGGGAGCGCTGGCGGCAGTCGCGCCGCTGCCCTCGCTGTCGCTGCCGCTGCCGCCGCTGCTGCTCCCGCTGCTGCCGCCGCCCGAGGCCGTCGACAGCAGGCGGTCGAACAGCGACGCGGCCGACCCCTCAAGCGCGCGCGCCGCCGCCGCCTTGGCCGCGTCGGCCGCGGGCGGCAGGACCCGTCCCCGCCCTCCGTCCAGCGATGCCAGCGCGTCGGCCGCGCGCGCTTGGATCTGCCCGGGCGTCAGGGCCACCGCCACCAGGAAGCCGTTGGGGTCCACGCGGTACTCGTGCGACCGCCAGTCGTGCGCCAGCGCCGCCTCGAGGCTTTTGCGCAAATGTTTCACGCGAGAGGGCGGGACGTCGAGCGTCGCCAGCGCCCGGCGCGAGCCAGGGGCGTACATCTGGACCGCCGGCAAGCCCTTGACGCCCGCGCGGCGCACGAGGGGCTTGAGCACGTCGACGCACACCTTGGCGAAGCGCACGCGCGAGCGCAGCGCCGGGTCGCCCGCCAGCATCGAGAGCGCCGGGTAGCTCGCCTTGCAGCCCTGGCACCAGGTCGCGTAGAAATCGATTAGGACGAGGCGGCCGTCGCCGCCGGCGCCGGCGCCGGCGCCGCCGCCGTCGCCCGCGGCGTCGCCCTCAAGAAACGCGTAGAACTCTTGCTCGGACGAGAGGTCGGTCCACGCGTCGGCGTGCTCCTTGTACCACGGCTTGGGGCCGCCGCCGCCGGCGGCGGAGGCGGCCTCGAGCTGCGCCTGCTTGGCGGCGACGGCGCCGGCGATGCGGGGGAAGGGCGCGACGGCGGCGCTCACGTCGGCGGGGCGGCGCTTGCGGCGGAGGCGGGCGCCGCCGGACGAGGCGGCGGCGGCGGCGCGGCCGGCCGAGGGCGCGCTGTCGCCCGGGCCGTCGAGCGGGCACACGTGCTCGGCGCTGCAGGCCGGGTGGTGGCGGCGGTCGGAAGCGCCTGCCGTCGCCGCCGCCGCCGCCAACGGGCGCGTTTGCCGCGGGCGTTGCGCCCACGGGTGCGCCGGCGCGGCCGCGGGCGACTGGAACCGCAGGCCCGCAAGGGGGACGCACAGCGACGTGCCGGTCAGCAGCATTGCGCTGTCGCTGCCGGTGTCGGTGTGCCGCGGGGGGGGAGGGTCGCGCGTCTGGTTTGATTCGATTGGAGGGTCGGTTTCAAAAGCGTCCCCGGGAGGTGAGGTCCTCCGCGGCAAGAGCAAGAATGCGGCGACGGCGAGGAGGGTGAAGGGGAGCAGGCGGGTGCGGGTGGGTGTGCGGCGTCCGTGCGTCCGGGACCGAAGCATAAAGTGCAACAACGGAAGGACGCCGACGACACGCGACGGCAGGCCCGCCTTGCCGTTGATGCTGCTGCTGCCCTCGCCGCCCGCTGCCTCCATGTGCGTCGCCCAGCGCGCCCAGCGCGCCCAGGAATCGAGCCGGCGGCCTGCGGAGCAAGACCCCGCGATGCAGGCGCGTGCAAGGGGGGGCGGCTGGTCGATTGACGGGGCGCAAGGGGGGAAGAAACGCGATCAGGTTTTTCGTGTCGGGGAGTTGCAGGCGAACCGCCAAGGAGAGTGTCAGTACGGTCTTGTGTGTGTGTGTGCATGTGTTTGTGGTTAAAGAGGGAGAGAGCTCGCGCTAGGTGCCTATCGCGGAGCGACGAGTGGGCAGGTCAATCAAAGCGGGCGCCGCTCGGAACGCCGCTCGCTTGCGCGCGCCGTCGCCGCAGCGCTCTCGCCGCCTCTCTTCCCTCCCCCTTGCCCTCCTCCTCCTCTCCCGCCCGCGACAGAAACTCGGCCCGCGCCTCCAGCTCGGCCACGAACCGCTCGGCGCCGCGGCCGGGAAGCGGCGCGCGCGCGCCGCCGTACAGCTGCCGCACTAGCACGACCGCACGCCGCATCTCTCCGGGCGACATGGCCGCCGCCGCCGACGCCGACGCCGCGCCCCCGCCCCTTGCGCCGCCGCCGCCGCCACCGCCCGCGGCCGCCGCGGCCGCCGCCCGCTGCAGCGACGCCAGCAGCGGCGCGAGCGCCTCGGTGTCCGGGACGCCGGTCGCGGCGCCCGCGCGCGTGCGGCGCGACGAGGAGGAGGGCGGCTGCGCGCGCTCGAGGCGCTGGCGGCGGGCGCGCGCCGACTGCTCGTGCTGCGGAGCCGGGGGGGCGCCGCCGCTATCGCCGCCGCCGCCGCCGCCGCCGCCGCCGCCGCAGCCCGCGACCCCCCACCTGTCGCCCTCCTCGTCCGGAGACGTCGCCGGCCGGCGCCCGCGCGCCGACGCCGACAGCGCGGCCAGCGCCTCAAGCGCCAGCAGGGCGTCGTCTCGCGCCATCCCAGCGGCCTCGACGCGCCAGCGGGCGTAAAAGGCGCGCCAGAAGGACGAGAAGGGCGCGCGGCCCGCGGCGGCAGAGGCGGCCGCCGCGTGCGCGAGGCCCCTCGGCCCCAGGCCCGGCGCCACGTCGTTGAGGCGCAGCGTGGCCTCGTCCACCCACGCGCGGGACGCGGGGGACCAGGAAAAGGCGGCAGGGCGGGGGACGCCGCCGGCCCTGGCGGCAACAGAAGGATCGTCGCAAGGCGCGGAAACAGAGACAGCAGAAGAGGAGGAGGAGGAGGAGGAGGAGGAGGAGGAGGAGGAGGAGGAGGCGGCGGCGGCAGCAGGCGACAGAAGCAGCCGGGCGACGGCCCAGCAGAGCGCCGCGACGCCGTCAGGCGACAGGCGGTCGGGCCCCGCGCCCAGGGCCGCCCGCGCGCGCAGGAGCATCTCCTCGGCCTCCGGCGGGCTGAAGAGGGGCGGGACGGGCGGCGGCGCCCCGCCCCCCCGCGCGATCCCCCATTCGCGCCGCCGCTGCTGCTGCTGCCAGCCGGGCCAGGCGCCGCGCGGGCCGCCGAAGGAGACGTCAGCGAGGGCGGCCAGCGCCTCGGCCAGCAGCTCGGGGCGGGCGGCGGGCCGGGGGGCGCCGGCGCGGGTGCGGCCGAGGGCGTCGAGCGCGCGGACGAGGCAGCGGGCGAGCTCGGCGGCGGTGAGGTCGGGCTCGGCGGCGGGGGTCGGCCGCGGCGTCGTCGTCGTCGTTGCTGCTGTCGTTGTCGTTGTCGCTGTCGCTGCTCCTGCTGCTTCTGTCGAGGAAGAAGAGACGAGAGTTCTTGCTTGCTCCTCGTCGCCGCAGCCGCCGCCGCCGACCGTGCGCACGCCCCCGAGCACCGCGGCCGCCCGCATCAGCTGCACCAGCTGCGGCAGGGTGGTCTGGGCCGCGAGCGCCTCGCCGGGCAGGATGGCGGCAGCGGCGGAGGGGCCTCGGCCGCCCGAGGGCGCCCCCGCCGCCGCCGCCGCTGCCTCGGCGCCGACGGCGGGCGACGCCAGCAGCCCCCAATGCCGCCGCGCCCAGCCCCGCGGCAAGGGCGACGCGCCCGCGCCCGCGCCCCCGCAAGCGGCGTCGGCCTCTTGCCACGCAGCGAGGGCGGCGCCGACGGCGGCGACGGCCTCGGGCGCCACGGGGAACGTCCGCGCCCCGCCACCGCCGGGCAGCGGAGGGCGCGACGGCGGCGGCCCGCCTCTCCGGCGGCGATCCCCCGGGCGCGGCCCCGGCGCCGCCCGCGCGCCCCTGTTCCGAACGCTGAGAGTCAAGACGCGTCGTCGCGTCTGCTCCTCCGCGGCGGCCAGCAACAATGCGCCGGCGCCGTCCCCTTTCCGATCCAGCTTTTTGGCCGACAGCGCCGCGGCCGCCGCCCGCAGGCGCGCCTGCTCCGCGCGCGCGGCCTCGCCCGCCGCCGCCGCCGCCTCGGCAAAGGCCGACCGCCACTCGCCCGGCGGCGGCGGGCAGCCCAGGTCCACCAGGGCCGCGCCGAGGCGGCCCAGCTGCGACATCCTCGGCGGGGGCGGGGGCGGGGGCGGGGGCGGGAGCGGCGAGACGAATTCGTCCTGCCGCCCCTCCTCCCGTCCTGGGTCGCCCGCCTCTTGCCGCGGCGGCGGCGGCGGACGCTGATGCCGCTGCCGCCGCCATTGCCGCCGCCACTCATGGAGGGACCCCCCGGCCTCGGCCGCCAGCATCGGGACCAGGTCCGAGCCGGGCGGGTACAGCCGGAGGCGCGCCAGCCCGCCGAGCACCGCGGCCACGGGCCCCAGGGCCAGCGGCCCCATGCACCCAGCCCGCCGGGCCGACAGCCTCGCGCCGGCCTCGGCCGCCAGCGCCAGGGCCAGCGCGCGCGCCGCTGCCGTCCGCGCGCGCCGCCGCTGCCGCCGCTCGCTCTCGCGCCAGTCTGAGGGGACGCCGGCGGCGCGCTCGGGCAGGGGCTCGGCCACCCCCGCGGGTCCCGCCCACTCGGACAGGGCGCGGAGGGCGAGGCCGACGCGCCGCGCCGCGCCGGACGTCAACGGGGGGGCGGAGGACGGGGCAGCGGCGGCGGCGACGAGGGCGAGGGCGGCGGGGGCGCCGTCGCTGCCGATGCCGCCGCCGCCGCCGCCGCTACCGCCGTCGGCGATGGCGCGCGCCAGGGCGGCCATGTCCCCGTCCGGCGAGGCGCGCTCGAGCAGGGCGTACACCCGCGCGGCCTCGTCCGGGCTGCAGGCGCTGTCGTTGTCGTTGTCGACGTCCTCTGCTTCAATCGATTGGCAGGCTGCTTCTTTTCCAAGAGCAACGGCAACGGTGGCGGCGGCGTGGAGGCGCCCGCGGACGGCGACAGGCGGCGTCGGCGCCAACCGGGAGTGGTGGTGGGCGTGGGTCGTGATTATTATTGAATGGACGAGACCGGATGCCCTCGGTGATGCGGCTGCGATGGCGGCGACGAGGCTGGGCGCCCCGCATCGCGCGCGCGCGCTTCCGGCGTCTCGTCGCCATGCTGCGCGCGTCGGCCCTCGCTTCATAGCGCGGCGCTATCACGGTGTTGGTCGTGCGACGCCGGTCATTGTTTGTTCCTTTGTTTGGATGTTCGCACGCGAATGAAGGGGCGTGACCGACGGTGCCTGATTGGCGCGAGGGGTGTTCGATTGGCGCGGCGGCCGACGCGGGTGGGGACCTGGCGCCCGGCGGTGATGGGGTGTTCGACCTGGTCTGGCCCGTGACGGTCGGGTGTGCACGGCAGTTTGCTGATTGACGCGGCGACCGACGACGCCGACGACGCGGACCGCCGACGCGGACCGGTCCAAGTTTCGTTCCTGTGCGCGCGCCACCAATCCCCCCTCATTCTAATCATCGTCCCCTAGTACAAGTACCCGTCTCGTAACCATCCGACGAGCGCCCACACAATGACGCGACCGCCACCACCGGCGAATCAGCCGTGAAGGATGCATCGCCCGCCCTCCTCCGCGGTGCTCGTGCGCGCGGCGCGCCTGCTGCAGGAGGTCCTCGACGTCCGAGTGGCCGGTGCCCATGGGTCCGCCTCATTGCGTCATTGCTGGCGCGGCTTGGCGGCCAACAGCAGCAAGAGCACCGCGGCCGCGACGGCTGACAGAGACGGCGGCGGCGACGGCGGCGACAGCGCCCGAGCAGGTCGTGCAGCCGGAGGCCCCTTGCCCGCGGACACGAGGCCCGGCAACCAGGGCCTCCCCTCGCGCATCGTGACCATGCGCCAGGAGGCGACGGACCGACTCAGGCGGGCCCTCGACGCGGAAGGCGGCGCCTTTGTGGGCAGCGGCGGCGGCGGGGAGGACGGGGCGGCGGCAGAGGCGGCGGCGGCAGAGGCGTTGTTTGCATCTGTCGCCGCCGCCGCGCAGGCCCCTCCCACCGGCATCACGGGTTTCGAGGCGGCCGGCAGCAGCGCGCGCGAGCGCTTCAAGGCGCGCCTGATGCGTGGCATGCAGGCGGCGGCGGCGCCCGAGTCTGCTCCGGCGGCGTCGTGGCGCGCGGCTGCGACGGCGGCGCCTCCGCCGCCCCCGCTTCCCGCCTGGCCCGGGCAGCAGCAGCAGCAGCAGCTGCAGCAGCGACAACGCTCGTCGCAGCATCTGCTGCGGCCCCGCCGTCCGCCTCCCGCGGACCACGCCCTCTCCGAGCTGGTGCGCAGGTCACAGTGGCTCCCGGGACGGCCGATCCAAGCATCGCCGGCGCAGCGGCCGCCGGTGGTTCCCGCGCCGCCGCCCGCGCCGCCAGCGCCGCAGTCGCCGCCGCCGCCGCCGCCCCTGCGGTCGCCGCTCCTCCGATCGCCCGTCGCGGCCGCCACCACGCCTCCTCCCCCGACGCCCGAACCAGCAGCGGCCCCCGCCCCCGCTCCGCCTCTTTTGCTCCCGGACGACCCCGTCCTCGGCGCCATCCGCGACGCCGCCCGCCACCGCGCCGACGCAGAGCGCGGCTTTGTGCTCGTCGGCGCGCCGTTCGACCCGCGGCGGCGGGGGGCGGGCGGCGGGGAGGCGCCGTCGCCCCCGGCGCCGGCGCCGCCGCCGTCGCCAGGTCGGGGGCCGACGGCCGGGCAGCTCAAGCGGCCGCAGCACGAGCACCCGGCCGCGGCGGCGGCGGCGGCGGCGCGCGGGTCGGCGGGCGCCGGTGACGCGTCGGCGCTGCTGGCGGCGGCGCTGCTGCGCGGTCGGCAGCAGCAGCACCAGCAGCAGCACCAGCAGCAGCAGCAGCAGCCGTTCCAACCCCCTCTGAGTCCAACTGTCGCCTACCCGGCCGCAGCCGCCGCCCTCAACACCCTCAGCAGCGGCTCGCGCCTCCGAGACGCGTGGCAGTGGCTCGACGGCCGCGGCCTCCTCGGCCCGCCGCCGCCGCCCGCCCGGCTCGCCGTCCGCCAATGGCTGTCCTCCGCCCGCCGCGCGTCCGAGCTCGGCGCGCTGCTGGGCCGGTACAGCCGCACGGTCGAGGGCGCCGAGCTGGCCGTGGCCGCGGGGAGGGCGCGCGCCTTGCTGCTCGAGCGCCGCGAGGGAGGAGGGGCGGCAGCGGCGGCGGCGGCGGCGGCGGCGGCAGCGGCGGCGGGTGCGCCAGACGCCCGGCGCCGGCGGCGCGCCCCGCCGCCCGACCCGTCCCGCCCGTCCGTCGACCGCGCCGAGGAGGAGGCCCTCCGCGGCGTGCTGGCGGCCTCGCTCGAGCGCGCCGCGGAGCTGGCCGCGGCCGAACGCCTGACCCCGCACCTGGCCGCGTGGATGGCCGCGGCCGCCGCGCGCGCGCCAGGGGGAGGGGCGTGGGGCGCCGCCGCGGACGCGCTCGCGCACCGCGCGCTCGGCGTGGCGGCGGCGGAGGCGGCGTCGTCGTCGTCGTCGTCGGGCGGCGGCGGCGCCGACGGGGGGTCGGCGAGCTCCTCCGCGCCCGGCGCGCTCGTGCTGCTGCACAACGCGCTGCAGCCGCACGGCTTCGCGCTCGGCGGCGATGCGAGGGAGCCGTCCTTTCGATTTGGCGGCGGCGGCGGCGGCGGCGGCGGCTCCTCCCCGTTTGCCCCTCTGTCTTTGCTGTCGTCGCCGTCGGCCGCCGCCGCCAACGCCGCCAACGCCGCCGCGCGCGATTTCACCTCGGCGCCCTACTGCGAGCTGGTCGCCAGCCTGTCCGCGGCCGTCGCGCGCGCCCGGCCCTCGGCCCTGGCCGACCCGGCCGCGGGCGCGCCGGAGCACGCGCTCCGCCACGCCCTGTTTGTGTGTCTGGGAGCGGCCGAGGGACGGCGGCCGCAAAGTCAGGCGCCCCTCCTTTCGGGGGCGGGCAGCGGCGGCGGGGTGGGCCGCGGGCCGCGCGCCCGCCGGCCGCTTGCCGGCGCTCCTTCCTTTGCGCAGCAGCAGCAGCCGCGCCCGCAAGACCTGCTCGTGCGCGGCGCGGCCACCCCCACCTGGTCGGCCTCGGGCGCCGCCGCGGCCGCCGCGCGCGACCCGGCCCTCCTGGCCGCGCTGGCCGGGGCCTACCGGCTGCTGCTGCCTAGGCTGCCGCCCGAGAGGGTGACGAGCGCGCTTGTGCGCAGCGTGCCGCGGCTGCTGCTGGCGGCGGCGGCGGCGGGCTCGCCGCCGCCGAGGCACGGCGGCGGCGGGGACGGCGCGCCGCGCCCGGCCGCGCCGCCGCCGCTCCCCGGGGCGCTGCGGCAGCTTGCGGCGCAGGCGGCCGAGTGCGTCGCCGCGACGCCGCCCGCGGCGCTGGCGGCGGCGCTCACGCCCGCGCGGCTGGCGGCGCTGGCGCGGTCGGCGGCCCGGGGCGGCGGCGGCGGCGGCGGCGGCGGCAACGGCGGCGGCGGCGGGCTCGTGGGCAAGCCCTTGGTGCAGCAGCAGTCTGCGCCCGCCTTGCTGCCGGGAGACCTGTCCGTGCGAGTCGTCGGGGCCACAGCGCGCGCCGTGGACGCGTGGGCAGCGCTGGCTGCCGGCGGCGCTGCCGGCGGCGGCGGCGGCGGGACGGCGGCGGCCGCGGCCGCAGCCGCGGCGGAAACGGAGCGCGCCCGGCAGCAGCTGCGCGCGCTGCACGACCTGCCGCTCGCCGTGCTGGGCCGCCTGGCCACCGACTGGGCCGACGCCGACGCCTACTCGGAGCGCGCGATGGATGCGCTGGGCGCCGCGGCCGCGCGCCAGATCGCCCCCGCGTCGAAAAGGGGAGGCGCGGGCGGGCAAGAGCCGACGGCGGCGGCGGCGGTCGCAGCGGCGCCGGCTGCATTGGAGGCGGGGCCGGCGGTGTCGGCGGCGTCGGCAGCAGCCCCCTCGTCGAGATCGGCGGGCTTGGGCAGCGGTGACGACGACAGCAGCAGCGACGAAGACGCCGTGGATGAAGACGACGAGGACGGCGACGACGACGCGCTCGCGGACGACGACGAGCTCGCGGACGACGACGACGACGACGACGCCCCATCGCCGCCGCCGCCGCCCTCTTCGCTGGCGTCGGCGGTGCTCGCGTCTGCCGCGCGGCCCCGCGCGGCCCGCTCGCCCGCGCCCCTGTCGTCCCGCGCCGCCGGCCGCCCGCGCCCCAGCCCGGGACCGGGCCCTCCGCTCGCGCGCGCGCGGGACGTGGCCACGACCCTGCGACCCTTCGCCACGGCCATGCACGCGCACCCGGAGCTGCTGCGCGCGGCGGCGGATTGGGTCGCTGAGAGCGCGGCGCACGCGCCGGCGCTGCCGCCGCCGCCCGCGGCGGGCGCCGACGGCAGGCCCGGCCCGGCCTCGGCAGACGGCGCCGCCTCCGCCGGGAGCCCCGTGGACCTGGCGGGGATCGCCTGGAGCTTGGCCACCTTTGCCGTGGGCGACGGCGGCGGCTGGCGGCGCCTCGGCGCGTGGGAGGAGGAGGAGCTGACTGTGCAGGAGGAGGAGGACGACGACGCGACCGGGCGGCGGCGGGACGACGACGACGACGAGGGCGCGGTCGCCGCCGCCGCCGCCGCCGCCGGGCGCCCCGCCCCCCTCGCCGCCCTCGGCTCGTCCGACGACCAGCGCGGCGACGTGGTCGGCCCCCTGCAGCACCTGCTGCTCCCGGCCCTGCCCTCTTTCCCGCCCTACAACCTGGCCATGGCGGCCTGGGCGGCGGCGGCCCTGGGGGCCGACGACGCCCGCTTCTGGGCGGGCGTTAGGGGCGCGGTCGCCGCCGCCGTGGCCGCGCGCGGCGGCGCCGACGCGCTGGCCGACGCCTTGACCGACTCGGCGCGGCTGATGCTGTACCAGGCGCACCTGGCGAGCGCCGTCCTGTCGGCCGAGTCTTCGCCGGGCGACGGTGGCCGCTCGAGCGCGTCCCCGTCTTCTCTTGCCGCCGCGGCCCCCGCGCTGACGCGGCCGCCGCCGCCGCTGCTCCCGTCGCGCCTGCTGCGCCGCTGCGAGGCCTCGGCCGGGCAGATCTCGGCCGACCCGTGCGTCTCGCAGCTGCAGCGCGACGTCTACGCCGCCGTCGCGGCCGCTCTTAACACCCAGGCGTCTGTCGCTAGCGTCGGCGGCGGCGGCAGCGGCGGCAGCGGCGGGGCGTTGGCGGCGGCGACGGCGACGGCAACGGCAACGGCGGCGGCAGCGGCGTCCGCCCAGAGGAGGAAACCGAGCGCGTCCGCCGCCGCCGCCGTCCGGCTCACCTCCGAGCTCGAGGCGCGCGTGCCCGTGGCGTCCGCCTCCTTCCAGGTGGACGTGCTGCTGCGCCCCGCGTCGCCGCCGTCCCCGTCGTCGCCCGGCGGCGCCCCCCCCCGCGGCAGGTACGCGTCCGTGGCGGTCGAGGTTGACGGCCCGACCCATTACTCGCGCAACGCCCTCCCGCCGCCGCCTCCCCCGCTGTCGTCCGGCGCGGCTGCCTCGGTCTCGGGCTCGGACGCTGATGCGCCTCTCGGCCGCCGCCGCCTGCTCGGACCGACGCGCCTGCGCGACGCGCTGCTGCGCGCCAGCGGCGTCGGCGTGGTCGGCGTGCCGTTCTACCGGTGGCCGCAGAGGGGGCAAGCAGGGGGCGGGGGCGGGGCCGAGCGGGCGGGGGACGCCGACGCGTGCGCGCGGGCGGTGCTGCGGCGCGCGGCGCGGCTCGGCGGGTGGGACTAGGGTTTTGTCTCGCGGGGGGGCGGGGGGGCGGGGGGGCGGGGGGGGCGAGGCCGAGTCGAGTCGAGGGGCGAGGGGCGGCGCAAGGCGACAAACAAAGATCGACCGACGGACCCCTTTCCGGGGGGGTTGCGCTCTTGTAAATGGTTTGCGAAAAAAACCGTGCTCGATTGTGCGCTTTAGTTGTCTTGGTGGGTGTGCGCGCGCTCTGTCGTGTGCCGTGCGTCTCCTTGTCTCAACTCGCCTAGGTCCCGCGTCTTGCTCAAACTAAAAAAAGCTTCCCAACGCGGCGATGAAAAATAAAACGCCAAAAAAACCATTTCACCAGCGCGTGAACGCCAGCGCCGTCGTCGTCGCCACCGTCCCGACGATCGCGCGCAGCAGGCGCGGCGCCTTGAACACGTTGGCGGGGCGGTCGGTCAGGCTCAGCACCTTGTCGTCCTGCGGCCGCGCCACGATCGACCAGACGCCCGAAACAGGCACGTCGATCGGCAGCAGGCCGAAGGGCACGGCGCGGCGCAGCGACTCACGCACCATCAGGAAGAGCGTGCCCTCGACGTCGATGCGGCCCAGGCCCTGCGGCATGGGGGCGGCGCCCGACGCCGCCGACGTCGCGCCGCCCTCGTAGCCGCCGCCCGCGCCCGCGCCGGCGCCGGGGCCGAGGCCGAGGCCGGCGGCGAGGCCCGTGCCGACGAGCGCGAGCGTGACGACGCGCGGCACGAAGACCGCCGACTCAAACCACAGAGACATGAGGCGGGGCGCGACGCGCGCGCGCTCCCGCCCGCGCAGGTAGGTGAGGGGCCCGTCCCACGTGACCGCGGCGGAAAAGGCGCGCTCGCAGCAGGCGGCGCGCGCGGCAGAGTCGAGCTTTAGGCCGGAGGGGTGGTGCTTGCCGGCGATGGTGGCGGCGTAGGCGCCGGCCATGGTGGCGGCGACCAGGTCCTGGACGCTCGGCTCGCAGTCGGCCCAGGTGGTGCTGGCCGTGCGCGACGTGACGGCGCCGCGCACGGCCGCCGCGCCGCCGCCGGGCACGTGCTGCGCGGCGCTGGCGGCCAGCGGGCCCGCGATCGCCGCGGGCGCCCGGTTGAGGATGGAAGCGGGGACGGCCGAGGCGAGCTTGGCGGCGAGCTTTGCGCCGGGCGGGCCACTCGCGGACGGCACGGCCTCGACCGGGCGGGCAGCCGTGCGGGTGAGCGTCTCGTCTGCGTCGGCCGGGTGGATGTCGAGCGGCGACGAAAAGGGGGGGGCGGCGGCGCCGCCCGCGGGCGAGAGGGCGGCCGCCGTCGTCGTCTGCTGCTGCTGCTGCTGCTGCTGGTCGATCCCTTTCGAGAAGGCCCCCTTGTCGGCGCGGCCTCCGAGGAGCGGCGCGGCCCCGCCGACGTCGGTCTGGCGCGAGGTGTCGGCCATGGCTGTTGTCGTTGCTTGCGTCTGCGGGTTGTGTTTTCGTTTTCGTTTTGCGAGACGGCGGCGATGACGGCGCCCGTCTGTTTTTCGCTTTTTTGCGTTTTCGTGTCGGTAGGCCTTGCGGCTTGGTCTGAAGCGTTGGGGCGCCGAAGGAGAGAGCGCGCGCGTGTGCTGTCTGTGCAGGCGTCTGATTGTTGTTGCGAGTATGTGTGTCGTGTGTTGGCGGCAAAGAAGGAGGAGGAGCGTGGTTTTTGTGGGTTTTTTCCGTCATCGGCGCTCGCACGCCTCCCCCCCCGTAAAAGGCGCCGACGACGACGCCGCTGCGCCGACGCTTGATCACACCTCTCTTTCAAGCTTTCAACACACAACCCTCTCTCTCCTCGCAACACACGCGATCCTTACCTTGCTCGACCGACCCAAAGGACGACGACGCGAGGACCGGGATTGCTGAGCGCAAGCGGGCGCGCGCCCAACCGCCTCTCTTTGCTCTGTCGTGAGGAGAGAGAGAGGGGGGAGGAAGAGGGGCGAAACGCCACATGTCCGCCGAGGGGTCCGCGCCCAGCGCGGCGGCGGCGGGCGGGTTCGACGCGCGGACGGTCGCCACGGTCCAGAAGCTGCCCTTGCTGTCGGTGAGAGAGAGAGACAAGAGGAGTGTCCTCCTCACTCCGCCACCATCCGACACCCCCCCTAATCGCGCCCCCCCGACAACACCAATCCCACCAATGCCACTGACGCCACCGATGCCACCCAGGAGACCGCGGGGCCGCGCGACGCCAAGGAAAAGTGGGAGGCGCGCCTCAAGCAGGTGCGCCGTCGTCGGCTTTGTCGTTGTCGTCTTTCGTCTCTCGTTGTCGCCCGATCGAACGCTGATGCCGACCCCTCTCTCGTTCAAAACATTAAAACCGCGACCAAAAACAACAGGAGCTCCAATCGCTCATCCAGTACATCCAGGCCAACAAGGCCGCCGATCGCGACTGGTTCACCATCGCCCCGGAGAAGCCGCCAAGCGCGGCGGCGGCGGGAGGATCCTCCGCGGCGGCCAGCGGCCTGCGCTGGGCTGGCAAGTGCTGGATCGTCCACGACTACGTGCGGCACGAGTTTGCCTTCCGCTTCGACGTGCCCGCGGCTTACCCCCTTGTGGCGCCCGAGATCGAGATCCCGGAGCTCGAGGGCAAGACCGCGAAGATGTACCGCGGCGGGAAGATCTGCCTGACTATCCACTTCAAGCCGCTATGGGCGCGCAACGCGCCGCACTTTGGCCTGGCGCACGCCCTCTGCCTGGGCCTGGCGCCGTGGCTGGCGGCCGAGGTGCCGTACTTGGTCGGGTCGGGCGCGATCGTGGCGAAGAGCTGAAGGAAAAACGGTCGACGACGGCAAAACGGGAAGGAAACGAACAAAAACAACATTTTATTGTTTATATTTATTTTTTAGACACTATTTGGGCGCGCGAACCAGCTCGCGTAACTCGCGCGACAGCCCCCGCACCTTGGCCGACAAGCGACAAAAAAGCGACCGCCGAAAAAAGAAGAACGAGCACACAAGAACAGCCGCGGCCCGGGCTTGCGCTCCGGAGGAGGGCGCCGCCCGCTCTCCCTTCTCCCTCGCTCTCGCGCTCTTTGCGCTCTTTGCGCTCTTTGCGCTCTTTGCACTCTTCGCGCCCTCGTCCGAATCACACTACTGTTTTGCCGCGGCCGCCGCCGCGGAAGAGTAGTCCCTCGCGCCAAAGATGGTCGACCCCACGCGCACGTTGGTGCTGCCCATCTCGACCGCCTGCTCAAAGTCCCCGCTCATGCCCATCGACATCTCGAGCGCGCCCGCGTCCAGGCCGAGCGCCGCGGCCACCTCGGCGCGGCAGGCCGCCAGGCGCTCAAAGTTCTCCGGCCTGGATGAGTAATCGGGCTGGCCTATGGTCATGAGGCCCGCCAGCCTGAGGTTCGGGCAGCGGTCGCGCACGTGGCGCGCGAGGTCGACGCAGGCCTGCCCTGGTTCGACGCCGTGCTTGGACTCCTCGCCCGAGGTGTTGACCTGCACAAACACGTCCAGAGGCGAGGTGGAGGAGGCAACGGGGGCGCCGCCGCCGCCGCCGCCGCCGCCGTTGCCCGCCCCTTCCGCCGACGGGCCCGCCCCCGACGCCGCGCCCACGCCCACGCGCGCCCCCTTCTCCCCCGCCCTGACCGCCGCCACCGCCGCCTCCAGCCTGTCCGCCAGCTTGGCGCTGTCCACCGTCTCCACCGCCGCGAGTCCCGGCACCCCGGCCACCAGGCTCTTTGCCTTGTTGCTCTGAAGGTGGCCGATGAAGCGCCACCGGACGTCCGCGGGGAGCAAAGGGGCCTTGTCGATCAGCTCCTGCACGTAGTTCTCCCCGAAGTCGCGCTGGCCCGCGGCGTAGGCCTCGGCGAGGGCCTCGGCGGGCTTGGTCTTGGAGACGGCGACGACGCGCACGCGCGCCGGGTCGCGGGCGGTGCGGGTGGCGGCGGCGGCGGCGCGCGCGCGGACGGCGCGGAGGTTGGCAGCGACGGCGCTGGGCGCGGGAGGCGCGGCGGCGGCGGCGGGTTGAGGGTCGGCGGCGGCGTTGGCGGGTAGCGTGGGCGAGGCTGCGGCCGCGACGTTGCGCGTGGCGGCGGCGGCGGCCGAGGCCGCCGCGGGCGACGCCGCTGTGGACATCTTGAGGAGGCGCCGAGAGGCCGCGAGGAGCGCCGTGGCCATGTATGTGCGGTGGGAGGGAGGGAGACAGGAGGGAGAAAGAGGGGGGGTTTGTGGTGTCGGTGCGTGTGGGGCGTTCAATTGATCGTTGGTCTCGATGAATCCAAGCTGAATGAATGACGAGGGAGTCGCTGTGTTACGGAGGAGTCGGAGCAGGTCGCGCCTTCTCCAGTTCGAGAGGAGGCGGCCAATCGCCTCGCGCCGCTGCCGACACAGAGACGCGCGCTCCCCGCCGCGCGCTCGTCTTGCAAAAAAACGACGAGACATCTCTAGACCGTCAGGTACCGCCGCATCACGTCGCGCGCCAGGTGGTCGGCGCCGCTCGAGCGGTAGAGCAGCGCCAGGTTGTGCGCGGCCTCGCGCGACAAGTCGAGGCGCCCGGGCGGGGCGAGCACCGCGGCCGCGCGCGCCGCGGCCGCTTGGCGCCGCCGCCGCTCGTCGTCGTCGTCGCGCCCCGCCTCGAAAGCGCGTTCCTCTGCCTCTTCCCGCTCGCCCTCCTCTTCCGTCTCAGCCGTCTGCTCGAACTCCTGCGAGTCGTCCAAATCCATCCCGCCCGCGCGTCCCTCTTCGCCGCCCCCGATTGAATCGGGACGCTGCTGCCGCCTCTGCCGATGCCGCCGCCCGCCCTCGGCGCCGCCCGCCCGCGCCGGCTCTGGCGACGCCGGCCGAGGCGGCGGCCGCAGCCCGAGCGCCGCGCGCCCGGCCCCTGCCAGCGCCAGCGCCCGCTCGTAGTAGGCGACCGCGACGTGCGGCAGGCCCACGCCGTGGCACGCCCGGCCCAGGTTGTACGCGGCCTCGGCCGCGCGCCACGCGCGCGCGGCCGCCGCGGCGCGCTCGTCGGCGTCGGCACCGCCGGCCGCCGCCGTCGCCGCCGCCGCCACCTCGGCCTTGAGGGCGTCCTCCTCGCCCTCTTCCGGCTGCTGCTGCTGCTGCTTGTTGGCGGCGGGCGGCGGGACGGCGCGTGCGGAGCCCCCCCGCGCCGCCGCGTACGTGTGCAGCGCGGCAAAGGCGCGCATCAGGTCGCGCGCCCGGGACAGCGACGACAGGGCTCGACCGCCATCGCCGCCGCCGTTGCCGCCGCCGAAGTCGCCGCTCCCTCGCTCGGCCGCCGCCGCCGCCGCCGCCGCCGCCGCCGCCTCTGCGGCCGCCCAGTACCGGTCCGCCGCGTCCGCATCCGGCCCGAGCTCGTCCGCAGGACCGGCGTCGTCCCTGCCGCGAGATCCCGCGCCCGATTCGCCGCACGCGCCCGTGGCCAGGTTGACGTGCACCATGCCGACGCACAGCATCAGCAGGGGCTCGGCGAGCGGCGCCGGCGGCGCGCCGTCGGCGGCGGCGCCGGCGGCGCCGGCCGCCAACGGACCGTCGCCGTCGCCGTTGCCGTTGCCGTTGCCTCCTCCGGGCAGCAGGTGCACGCCCGCCGCCCCGCCGCCGCCCGCCCAGCGCGCCGCCACGGCCAGGTACTCGCGCACCTGCCCCCGGGCGTCCCCCAGCAGGCCCTTGGCGTGGCCCGCGGCCACGCGCGCGGGGAGGCTCTGCGGGCGCCGGTCCCGCTCGGCCAGCGCGCCGCGCGCCCAGCGGCGGAGCGCCTCATCCGACGCGGGCGAAGCGGCGGCGGCGGCGGGCGCGGCGGCGGAGGCGCTAGCGGCCCCGCCGCCCGGCGCGGCGCGTCGGCCGCCCGCCGGAGGGGGATCGGCGCGAGCGTCGCCGTCGTCTTTGTCGAGGTCGTCGAGGTCGTCGGGCTCCTCGCTGCTGCCGGCGGCGGCGGGGGTGCGGGCAGCAGGGGCAGCCGCAGCGTCAGCGGCCGACGACGGGCCGGCGCCGACGCCGCCGCACGCCGCCGCCCACGCGCCCGCGCTCGCGGCCTCGGCCGACAGCGACCCGACCGCCCAGCTCCCGGGCAGCGTCGCGCGCAGGCGGCGGAGCGCGGGGGCGGCCAGGCGGTGCTCCCCGGCGGCGCACCCGCACGCGGCCTGCAGCAGCTCGAGCTGCCGCTCGCGCTGGCGGCGGCGGCGCCGGTCCTCGGCGCGCGCGGCGGCGGGCGGGCCGCGCACGGCCGACGGCAGCGGGGCGGGCCGCGCCCGCTCGAGCGCCCGCAGGCGGGCGACCAGGCGCGCGGCCTCGCGCGCGCGCCCCGTCGCGAGGAGTGCGGTCACGAGCTCGGCGACGGTGCCGAAGCAGCCGTCGTCGAGGAGCAGGTCCCATCCGAGGCCCTCTCCGGCGGCCGCCAGCGCGGCGGCCAGTGCGGCGGCGTCCTCGCCGCCCTGGCCGCCGTCGTCGCCGCCGTCGTCGCCGCCGCTGCCGCTGCCGCAGCCGTCGCTGGCGTCGTCGTCGTCGTCGACGGCCTCGGCGTCCTCCCCCTCCTCGTCGTCGCCGCCGTCGGGCCCGCGGGAGGCCGACCGCCTCGGACCGGACGGCCGCCGCTGCCCCTGCCCCTGCCCCTGCTGCCGCCGCCCCTGCCGCTGCTGCCGCGGCCTCTGCAGCTCTGCCCGGCGCGTGGCGACGCGCTCCGCCCGCCGCTGCCGCTCGGCGGCCACCTTGCGCCGCAGGTACTCGTCCGCGGCCGCCTCCGCCGCGATCACGTGCGGCTTCTGGCGGTTGCGCCCGGCCCCGGCGCCGCCAACGGCGGCCTGGGCGGCCTGGGCGCCGCGGTCGGCCTGGAAAGCGCCAAAGAGCATGGGCGCCCCTCCGCCGGCCGCCGCCGCCCCGTCGGCAACGGCGGCAGCGGCGGCGGCCGTGGCGGCGGCCGTGGTGGCGGCGGCCAGGCCCGTGTCGCCCTGCGTCGGAGGCGGCGGCATCGACGCCCGCCCGGCGTCCTGGCCGTCTGCCTCTTGGCCGCCAGCCCCGGCCCCGCCGCGCAGCCGCCACCGCCGCCGCCGCAGCGCCCGCACCACCGCCCGGGGCAAGCGCTCTTCCTCGCGCCGCGCCTCGCGCGCTGCGCCTGTGGCCACCTCGGCCTCGAGCCCGTCGACGGCCGCGCCCACCAGGGGCAGGAGGCCCGCGACGAACGCGGCGCGGTCGCCCATCTGCAGGTGCAGACGCGAGCGGCGCAGCAGCAGCTCGATGTTGAGCTCGCGCGCCGCCTCGGCCGCCTCGAGCCGACGCTGCTCGCCGCGGGCGCCGCCGCCGCCGCCGCCGCCGGCCCCGCCGCCGCCGTCGTCACCGTCGTCGTCGTCCTCGTCGTCGTCGTCGTCGTCATCGTCGCCGGGCAGCACCGCGCGCCCGGACGCCAGCGCCGCATCCAGGTCGGCCAGGGCCCCACGCGCCCCGGCCGGGTCGCCGCACCGGAGCAGCGCGGCCGCCAGCGACAGCGCGGCCTCGGCCAGGCGGGGGTCGCGCGCCGGCAGCGCCCGCCAGCGCGCGCGGTAGAGGGCGGCGGCCAGGTCGGCGCGCCCGACGGCTGGGGCGCAGCACAGCGCGTCGACCTGCGCCCATACGGCCGGGTCGCCCAGGGCGCCCTGGGACAGGTCTTCGTCGAGCAGGGCGGCGGCGCCCGCGGCGTTCTCGTCCCCGGCGCTCCCGCCGCCGCCGCCCTCCCCTCCCCCTCCGCCCGTCGCCAGCGCCGTCAGGAACGGCGCCGCCGCCTCGCCGCACCCGGCGGCCGACGCGTACGCGTGCGCCGCGTCCAGGTAAAGGTCGGCGTACGACGCCACGGGCCACTCGAGCAGCTGGTCCAGGTAAGGGGCCGCCGCCGCGCGGCCGCCGCCGAGCGCGAGGACGGCCTGCCCCGCCTTCACGGCCACCTCGAGCGGCAGCGGGCTCTCCTGCTGCTGCTGCTCCTGCTCCTGCTCCTCCTGCTCCTCCTCGCCTCGGCCCTGGGGCGGCGGTGGTAGCGGCGCTCGCGGCTGCTGGGAGTGTGGATCTTGACCTTGTTGTCCTTCCTCCTGCGTTTCTAACCCCCTTGCTGCTCCTCCTCCTCCTCGAGCGACAGGAGCGGCGGCGGCGGATGCGGCTGCGGCGGACGCGGCGGACGCGGGCGCGGAGAAGAGCGCCTGCGCCCGCCGCACGAGCGCCAGCACGAGCGCCTGGTCCTCCCGCCCGCCGCGCTGCAGGTGCAGCTCCGCGAGCAGGTTGACGTGCCCCCAGTCGGCGCGCCCCGGGTGCCGCGCCAGAAGCGCCCCCAGCACCCGCATCGCGCGCTCGGGCGCGCCCATGCGGTGGTGCAGGCGGGCGAGCGCGCGCGCCAGCTGAGGGTCCCCCGGCCTCCTCACGCGCACGCGCTCGAGCTCGCGCAGCGCGAGCGGGTGGTCGCCCAGCTCCGCCAGCAAGACGGCGCGGTCGTAGCGCGCGTCGAGGTCGCGCGGGTCGGCGCGCAGGGCGTGCGAGAGGCAGTAGGCGGCCTGACGCAGAAACCCGAGGCGCGCCGAGAGCGCCGCCAGCCGCTTCCACAGGGCGGCCGCCTCGTCGTCGGCCATGCCGCCGAGGTCTTCGTCTCCGTCCTCGCCGCCGTCGCCGCCGCCGCCGTGTTGGCCGTCGTTGTCGTCCTCTTCTCGCCGTCGGCCGTCGTTGCCGCCCCCATTGCCGCCATGAGCGCCTCGCGACGGCCCGCCGCGCTCGCCGAGCCCGCCGCCGCCGTCGCCGCCATCGCCGCCGCCGTCGGCCGCCGCTCCCGCCGCCGCGTCGCCCTCCTCCTCGCCACGCGCGATCAGCGCCCGCTTGCGCTTCCTCAGCGGCGTCAGGTGCGCCGCCAGCATGTAAAAGTCGAGCGCCCGACGCTCGTCCCCCCCGGCCTCGTAGATGGCGCCCAGGGTCAGGTACGGGTCGGGCAGGTTGGGCGCCCGCCGCACCACCTCGACCAGCAGGTCGGCCGCGCGCTGCCGCTCGCCCGCCGCGTACAGCAAATTCGCGTGGCCGAGCATCCGCGCGGCGTCCTCGGGCACGCGGCGGTGGGCGGCGCCGGGCCCGCGCCCGCCGCCCGCCCCGGAGCCGCGGTTCAAGAGGCGGCGCAGGCCGCCGCGGCCGCCGCCGCCGCCGGAGCGGCCGCCGCGTCCGGCGCGGCCGCCGGCGCCGGCGGCGGCGCCGGCGCGCGCGCCGGAGCGTCCGCCGCGGCCGCCGCGCCCTCGGCCCGCGGCTCCTGCGCCGCCTCGTCCTCCGCGTTGGCGGGGGCGGCCGCCGCCGTCGCTGTCGCCGCTGTCGTCCTCGGAGCCGCTGGCGCGCCAGTCGCCGTCGTCGTCGTCGGCCGAGTGATCGCTGCTGAGCGCGTCCAGGTCCAGCGGGTCGGTTGGTGCTGCTGCTGCTGCTGCCGCCCTACCGCCGCCGCCGCCCATGCCGCCGCCGCCGCTGGCCGCCGCCGCCGCCGCGCGCCGTCGCCGCGCCGCCGCCGCTGCGCGCAGGATTTCAAACGGCTGCCGTTGCGGCTCTCCGGTGGCCTCGGCCGATGGCGAGTCGTCGTCGTCGTCGCCGTCGTCCCCGTCCTCGTCCTCGTCTGCTTCGCCATCGGGCCCAGCTGCATCGGCCTTGTCGCGGTCGCCGAGCATCCTCGACAGCAACCTGAGTGGGTCGTCTCCCGCCCGGAAGATGGCTGCGGGCTCGTCGTCGTCGTCGTCGTCGCCGTCCTCATTGCCGCTGTAGTCGCTGCCCCAGTACTCCTCGTCGTCGTCGTCGCCGTCGCCGTCGCCCTCGCGCCCGTCAGTCGACATTGGAAGCTTGACGTTTGGAGTGATTCACTCGTGGGGTGACTGAAGGAGCTAGAGATACAATCGCGCCCTGCGGTTCCGGCCAATCGAGTTGCGAGCGCGATGGAGTGGAAGAGGGTTCTGCGGCGCGCGCGCGCAAGCCGGGAGAGTGGAAGAGAGTGGCGATGAGCCGCGGGGAGCGCGCGACGACGGATGTCCGAGCGTCGAGCGAGGTGCGAGTGCGATGGAGGAAGTTGGCTCTGTGGCACGCGCGCGCAAGCAGGGATAGTGGAAGAGAGTGGCGATGAGCCGCGGGGAGCGCGCGACGACGAATGTCAGCGTCGAGCGGCGCTCGACACGAGCGCGCGGCGTCGGGGCGACAGCCGGCCGGCGATCCCGCCCCTTCCTTCTCCTAAACGCGACCTCGCGTGCAGCCAATCCCCGCGACCATGTCTTGGAGAAGCCACCACACGCATCATCACCATCATCATCAACGCGCACCCCCCCTCCCTCTCCGTCTCGCTTTTGCCCAACGTTTTGCTGTGTTTAAAAGCAACAGCTCCTGCAATGGAATCGCAGCCCCGCACGCCCGCGTCCCGCCCCGTGTCAAACGCCGGCGGCGGGCCGCCGGCCGCGATGATGAGCGGCGGCGGGCCGCCGGCCGCGATGATGAGCGGCGGCGGGCGCAAAAGCAGCGGGGGAGGCGGCAGCAACAACAACGCCACGCCGACGACCTCGGCGGGCGCCGGCGCCGCCGCCCGCGCCGCGCGAGACGCGGCGTCGGCGCGCGCGGCCGCCGAGGCAAGGGCCGACGCGCTCGCGCTCGAATGCGAAAAGCTACGCGCCGCGGCGCGCGAGGCCGGCGCGCGCGCCAAGGACGAGCGCACCCTGCGCGAGGACGAGCGCGCGCGCGCCCAGGCGGCCGAAGCGGCGGCGGAGCGCGCTGGGGCCGCCGCCCGCGACGAGGCCCAGAAGCGGCAATCGGCCGCCGCCTCGGCCGCCGACGCCGCCCAGGCCGCGGCCAAGGCGCGCCGCGCGGCGGAGGAGCAGGCCTCCGCGCTGCGCGCCCTGGCGTCCGACCAGCTGGCCGCGCTGGCCGCCGCGCTGCGCCAGGCCGAGGCCGCGGCCGCAAAGGCGGCGGGGCGGCTGGAGGGCGAGCGCGAGGCCAGGCGCGCGGCCGAGGGGGCGCTGGCGGCCGCCGAGGAGGCCGGGCGCGCGGCGCGCGACGAGGCGGACGCGGCGCGGCGGGCGACGCTCGACGCGATGGAGCGGGCCGAGCGGCTGGCGGCGCGTGTGGACGCGCTCGAGGCGCAGCAGCAGCAGCAGCAGCAGCCGAGGCAGGGGCCCTCGGGCGCCGTCGCCGGCCGCCTGCCGCGAACGCCCCTGGCTGGGGGGGCCGCCGCGGCGGTCGCCCGCAAGCCCCGCCCGTCGCTGGGCGCGACGCCTGCTGCTGCTGCCGCGACGACGACGACGCCTCTGTCGGCGTCCGCGCGGCTGCGCTCGGCGACGCCTGGCGCCGCCGCCCGCCCTGCCGCCGGGGCGGCGGCTATTTGGCGCTAGGCTCTCTGGCGGGGCGAAAGACAGAGAGACACACACACGAAACTCCCATGTTTGTTTGTTTGATTTCACGTCGCGTAGATTGAAAAAGCGCCACCCTTGGAGAATAGAAAAACCGTTGTGAAAAAAGCACTCGAGCGGAGGAGAATCAGAGCGTCGCGCCGCCGCCGTCGTCGAGCTTGGGCTGCTGCTGCCATCGCGACGCGGACGGGCCGCCGCCGCCGTTCCCCGCTGCTGCCGGCGCCGCCGGTCCCGCGGGCGGCGCCGCCCCCGCCGCCCCCGCCCCGCCCGCGCCCCTGCCCCAAAACAGCCCCCCGTCCTGCTCGGCGAGCGACCGCAGCAGGGCGGTGCCGGTCGGGCCGCCGCCGCCGCCGCCGCCGCCGCCCCTCGCCCCTCCCGCCCCCGCCCCTCCGCCCCCCGCCGCCCCCCCGCCCCCGCCCCCCACGAGCCCCGCGCCCGCCGCCGCCCGCCGCAGCGCCGACAGCCCCTCCCACCCGAGCCTCTGCACCTCCGCCGCCGCCCCGCGCGCCATCGCCGCCGCGTCGGCCGCTGCCGCCGCCGTCGCCTCCCCCGCGTTGGCCAGCCGGTTGAGCCACGCCGGCGGCGCGCCCACGCCCAGGCCGCGCGCCAGCTCGGCGCAGAAGTGGCAGCAGTTGCGGCGGAGCAGGTCGTAGCCGTCGCCCGGCCAGGCGTCGCGCAGCCGGCGCACGAGCGCGGCGACTTCGTCCGGCGGCAGGCGCGTGGCCCCCAGGTCGACGGCCTCGCGGAACACGTAGAGCGGGTTCTGCCGGGGCTGCGTGGCATAGATGCCCGTGCCGCGCTCGCAGTAGCCGTACGCGTACTCTTTGCCGTCGACGGCGACGCCGCCGTGGAACACGCCGCCGAGGCCCGCCGCGCGGCCGACCGCGTTCAGCCGGGCGACGAGCGACGAGGGCGGCACGGCGTCGGTCGGCAGGCCGGCGGAGGAGGACGACGACGCGGGCGCGTCAGCCGGCTGCGGCGGCGGGGGCACGACGTCGTAGACGTTGAGCGTCACGGGCCGCGGGGGCGCGGCCATGATGGCGCGCTTGCGTTTGCGGGAGACTCGCGCTCGTCGCACTCGAACGCCGGCAGGGCCCGGCGCTCCGCGCGGTTGCGGACGACCTCGCGGTAGGGGTGGTCCTACGCGTCGAGTGCGCGGTGGTTGGTGGGAGGAAGGAGACCTTGATTTTTTTTGCGTCCGGCGTCCAGCGCAAGGGGGTTGCGCTGTCGCTCCTTGTTGTTGTTGGTGGTAGGTGAGACCGCCCGCGGTGTTTGGTTGATGGCGATCGGAAGAGCGTGGAGAGGCTGGCAAAGGCGAGGGGACGCCGTTCGCCCTTGTTTGAGCGTGGCGGCACGACGATCGTCCGCCGCCGCAGCTGCCGGCGCGTCTTGTTTTTTGTTTATTTTCTTTCAGGTGCGCTTTCTCTGTCTCTAGGGAAACAAGATCTGCAGCGGCGCCTGCTGTCGCACGGCGGCCGCGACGGCCGCCGGACGCAGAGGTGCCGACTCGGGCGTCGGCTGCGTCTCGTCGCCGCTGTGGTCGCCGCCGCCCCCGGCCGCCAGCCGGGCTGCCGCCGCCATTGCCGCCGCCTCGCCCCTTTCGCCGTCGCCTCCACCTCCGCCTCCTCCGCCTCCTGCCTGCGGCACGGGCGCACGCGCCCGCGCCGCCGCCGCCGCCGCGGCCACCGCCACGCGCCGCGCGGGCGGGCTCCAGAAGGCGTCCATGCTGGACGGCGGCGGGACGGGGCCGGGGCCGCCCGCGGGCGGGGAGCAAGGGCCGCCGCCGCCGCCACTGCCGCCCTGGCCGTTGCCGCCGCCGCCTTGTCCTCGTCCCGCCGCCGCCGCCGCCCCGCCTTGGTTGTTGTTGCGCCCGGGGAACCGCTCGCACCGCGAGTCGAGCGAGTCCATGAACCCGAGGTCCCAGAAGCCCTCGGGGGTCTGCGGCCGGCGCCAGCGCGCGCGGTGGCGCCCGGCGTCCTGCACGAGCGCGGCCACGGCGGCGGCGCTGCCGTGGCGCGCGGCGTTGGGCGGCGGCGGCGCGAACGGCGGCGGCGCGGCGGCGCCCCCGCCTGCTCCTCCGCGCGCCCCCGCCTCCTGCTGCTGCTGCTGCGTCGGGAGCAGAGCCTGAGAGGCGCGCTGGTGCGCGCGGGTGCGCGCGCGCGCCGCGGCGACCGCCGCAGCGGCGTGGCCGCACGTCGGGCCGCGCAGCGCCAGCATTTCGGCCGTCACGCCGCCGCCGCCCCCAGCCGCCGCCGCCGCCCCCTCCTCGCCCTCCTCACCCTCCTCCTCCCAGGACCGCAGCGCGGCGTAAAAGTCGCGGCACTCGTCGCACTCGAACGCCGGCAGGGCCCGGCGCTCCGCGCGGTTGCGGACGACCTCGCGGTAGGGGTGGTCCTGCTGCTGCTGCTGCTGCGGCGGCTGCGCGAACGGCGGCGGCGGGGGCGGCGGCGGCCGCGGCGGCGGGGGCTGGGGGGCGGCCGCCGCCGCATCCGTCGCCCGCCGCTTGGGCGCGGGCGCGGCGGCAGCTGCAGCGGCGGCAGCAGCGCGCTCGTCTTGTTGCTGTCGCTGGTACTGGGCGTCGTCGTCGTCTTCCTGCTGGTCGCCCTGGCTCGCCACGTCCGGCGGCCGGCGGCCGCGCGGCCCGAACTCGCCGCCACCAGCCCCGGCCGCTGCCGCCGCCGCTCCAGCCGCCGCCGCGCCCTCGCCGCCGCCGCCGCCGCCGCCGCCGCCGCCCTCGCCGCCCGCGGGCCCGTTGCTGGGGGACGCGCGCTTGACCCCGCCCGCCGCCCGGCCCGCGGCGGGCTCCCGGTCGCCTGGGACAGTGGCCATGCGGCGTGCGGGGCCCGCCTGCTGCTGCTGCTGCCCCTCGCGCTGCTGCTGCCCCTCGCGCTGATGCTCCCCGCCGCCGCCGCCGCGCCGTGCCTCTGGCGGCCGCGGCGGCCGTGCCTCCTCGGGCCGCCCCCGCTGCTGCGCCTGCTGCCGCCGCCGCCCCTCCAAGTCCAGCCCCTCCTCCGCGGCCAGGTCTAGGCGGTGCCGCAGCGCCAGGTTCTGCTCGGCCAGCTGCGCGAGCTGGCGCTTGACCTCCCCGAGCTGGTCGCACAACGCGCGCCGCTCGACGCGCAGCAGCTGCAGGGCCGCCTCGCCGTATCCCGCCGCATCCGCCGCCGCCGCCGCCGCTGCCGTGGCCGGGGCGCCGGCGGCAGGCGTGGGGAGCGCCTGCTGGTGCTGCTGGTGCTGCTGGTGAAGGGCGCGCGCTGACGGAGCCAGGGTTGCCGGCACCATCAGAGACGCCGCGGGGGTCTTGGCCGCGGCGGGCGTCGCGCACGGCGCCGCCGGCCCGCGCGGCGGCGGCGGCGGCATCGCCGGCGGCGGCTGCGGCTGCGGCTGCGGCTGCGGCTGGTGTTGCCGCTGCCGCTGTCGTTGCCGCTGCTGCTGCTGCTGCTGCGCGTCGGCCGCGGCCACCTCCGCCGGGCCCGCCATAGGGTTGAGCAGGGCAAAGTTGAGCGCGTCCGTGGCCTCGATGACAAAATCGGCCTCGAGCCGCCGCCCGTCGTCCTGGCTGTTGCTGCTGTTGCCGCCGTTGACGCCGCCGTTGCCGTTGCCGTCGGCGCCGGCGCCCCCGCCCGCGCGGGCTCGCCGGGCCGCCGCCGTCGCCGCCGCAGAGACGGCCGCCATCTTTTGCTCCGTGCGCAGGCGGCCCTCGTGCTCGGCCTCGAGAGCCAGGTGCGCGGCCGCGAGGCGGTCCTGCAGCTCCTCCTCGCGCTCGCGCGCGCGGTCCACCTCGGCCTCGGCCGCCGCCAGCGCCTGCCGGAGGGCCGTCGGAGGCGGCGGCGACGACGCCGCGGGCGGCCCAGGAGACGGGGGGCGTGGCGGGGCCGCCGCCGCCGCTTCCGCCGCCGCCGCCGCCGCTTCCGCGCCACGGCTGCTTGCTGCCGTCGCTTCTTCTGCTGCTGCCGTTGCTGCCGCCGCGGCCGCCTGCGCCGCGGCCGCCGCGTCCCGCGCCTCCCGCAGCGCCGCCTCGTGCGCCGAGCGCAGCGCCCCCTCGCGCGCCCGGTGCGCCGCCTCCTGCTGCGCCGCCGCGCGCTCGGCCGCCAGGGCGCGGGCGTCGTGACCCGCGGCCACCGCGCGCGCCGCCGCGAGCGCTGCCGACAGCTCGGACACGCGGGCGTCCAGCTCGTGGATGCGAGCGTCTCTGCATGTTCGTCGTTGTTGTTGTTGTGGGTTTGTTGCTTGTTTGCTCGATCGTGCGTGTGAGTGAGCTTGGAGGAAAGCCCGAAGAAGCGAGAAGCGAGAGCGCCAGCGCCTGCGGAGGAGAGCGAGCGTCCATCGCCGCCGCCGCGCAGCCGCCGCGCTCGCCCACCCACACACAAATATGAGGGACGCTCACCTTGCGCGCGCCTGCTCCTGCGCCCGCTCCATGGCCTCGCGCATCATGCCCGCCCACGCCGCCTCGGTCGCCACCACCTGCGTGGGGGACGTCGACGCCATCTCTTCTTTTTTAGGGGCTCCTCTCCCTCCTCTCCAATCAGCGTCGTCGGCCCCCTACCTCAAGGACGCGCGCGGGCGGGCGCGTCAAGGAACAGCCTGCCGAACCAGCGATTGGCGCGGTTCGACCCCCGTCCGCGGTCTCACGAATTTGTGTTTGAAAATCGCGTGCTGGCGCCTGCTGCCGACAGCTCAAGTGTTTTGGGGCCCGCGTGCGAGGGGGACAGGACGGGAGTGCAAAAGTGAATTGGTCACGCGTGAATAGAGGGTGCACCGTGCTTGTCGTGGTATCCAAAATTGATGGACGTGCGTGTGGAAGCGGGGGCGCATTTGGGAGCGACGGCGAGCGGCGAGCGGGGCGAGCGGCGAGCGTCATGCCGCGACTGAAGGGGGGCGCTGTTGAGACCAAAAAAGCAAACGAGGCGCGAACAGCCAATTTATGGCCGCTGACGGGCGAGCAGGAGGAGGCGAAGCGAGAGACTTGTCTGTCCTCACCCGACGGCGCCCCCTCAAACGATCCTGACGGCGACCGCGCTCGTCGTCTGCGTCGCCCGGATCGCCGTGCCCCAGCTCGCGAGCCGCCGCCGCGCCCGCTCGGCGGCCTCGGCCCCGGCCAGGACTGCGTCAACGGCCTCTGCCTCCGCCTCGTTCGCCGACGAAAAGGCGTCGCAGAGCGCCGCTGCCGCCGCCGCCGCCGCCCGCTCTCGAGCCGTCGCGCGGCCGCCGCCTCCCGCCTGTCCGTCTCTCTGCAAGGGGTCCGCCCCGCCGTCCAGCAGCGCCTGGACCAGGCAGGGCTTGCCGTTTAGGGCGGCCACGTGGAGGAGCGGCAGCAGCAGCAGCGAGAGGCCGGGGTCGCCGGCGGCGCTTGGCGGCGTTTCGGGCGAGGCGCGCGTGAGCAGGGCGCGGCGGCGGCGGGCGGACGCGGCGGCGGCGTCGCCGTCGTTGTCGTCGTCGCCGCCTGCAGGCGCCGAGCAGCTCGCCAGTAGGGCCGTCGCCACGAGGGCGCACCGCGCGTCCCGCGCGCTGCGGTCTTCCTCTTGGCCGTCCGCGTCGTCAACGGGGCGGTCGTAGGGCCCGCAGACGGCCAGCAGGGCGGCCCACAGGGCGGATTCGTTGCCGTCGTCGGCGCTGCGCTGGGCGGCGGCGGCGGCGGCGAGCAGGGCGGCGGCGGCGGCCGAGGGAGCGTCGTCGTCGGGCGCCGGCATCGTTGTGACTTTTGGCTTTGACCTGTTGACCTGGGATTTCTCGAGTGCGTATGTTGTTTATCCGGTGAAGGATGTCCAGGACTGGCGTGCGAGGCTCACCGCAATGGTGCAAGTGCGGGGAGGCGCATGGGGGGCCTTTGACCAGGCGGCGGCCGGCGGGTGGCGCGCTCGGCGGCCGGCCGCCCCGCCTGGACCCAGCCGCCGGCGGTTTTTTGTTTTCTCCTCATGTAGCCGGGACCTCCCTTCCGCTCTTTCTCACCAATTCGAGTGAGCTTGTGCGCGCGTTCGCCCGACCGCAACTTGTCTCGGCGCTCCCCCGCTTTTCCCACCCGAACATCCCTCTCTGTGTGCGCGCGCGCAAACCCCCGATTTGCGCCGCCTCTTTCCCCCCCCGCTTTGCCACCTCCCACCGATCGCACAATTGGAAGGCGTCGCCCAATCGCGCCCCCCCCCGCCCCCCCACAGAAGCAACAAGCACAATCACGCGATGGCGACGCCCAAGCGCACCGCCTCGGTGGGCAGCGCGCTGGGCCGCCGCGGCTCGGAGCGCCTGCCGCGCGCAGGCAGCATCTCCTCCTCCTCCCAGTCGCAGTCGTCCGCGGCCCTGCTCTCGCTCGAGTACGACGCCGAGCTCGCGGCGAGCGGCGACCTGGGCGTCGCGCTGCGCAGCGCCTCGGCGCCGTGGCCCGCGCACGGCAAGGAGCCCGCGGGCCTGCCCTTCCACGAGATGGCGCTCCGCCAGCGCGGCCTCATGAACGATCCCGACGACGACGCCGCCGCCGCCGCTGCCGCCGCCGCCTGCGCCGCCGCCGCCTCCGCCGCCGCCGACGCCAACGGCAGCAGCGGCAGCGGCGCCGGCGACGACGACGACCAGCCCCCGCCCGGCGTCTCCTGGTCCAAGGCCAAGCCCTCCGCCGGCGGCGCGGCCGGCGCCTCCTCCGCGGGCGGCCGCCGCAAAAAGTCGGGCAGCAAAAAAGACCGGCGGGTGGACTGCTACGCTTTGCTCGGCCTTCAGAACGAGCGGTGGCTCGCAAACGCCGACGCCATCAAGCAGGCCTACCGCCGCGCGGCGCTCGAGCACCACCCGGACAAGGCGCTGGCGGCCATGGGCCCGGGGGCCCTTGACGACCCAAAGGCCAAGGTGCGCGTGGAGGAGCACTTCAAGCTCGTGCAGCGGGCGTACGAGACGCTTTCCGACCCGGCCAAGCGGCGCGAGTTCGACTCGACCGACGCCTTTGACGACACGCTGCCCGCCGACTGCGCGCCCTGCGACTTTTTCGCCGTGTTCGGCCCGGCCTTCCGGCGCAACGCGCGCTGGTCCGCGGCGCCCGGGGGCGCCCCGGCGCCCGACCTGGGCGCGCCGGACGCCGGGTGGGACGACGTGCAGGCGTTTTACGACTATTGGTTTGCGTTCAGGTCTTGGCGCGAGTTCCCGCACGAGGACGAGGAGGACCTGGAGGGCGCCGACGGGCGCGAGCACCGGCGCTTCCTGGAGCGCATCAACAGCAAGCTGCGCGAGAAGGGCAAGAAGGAGGAGGGCCGCCGCCTGCGCGAGTTCGTGGACAACGCGTACCGCCTGGACCCGCGGGTGGTGGCACGGCGCGAGGCCGAGCGGCGCGAGCGCGACGGCGCCAAGGCGGCGCGCGAGGCGGCCAAGGCGGCCAAGGAGGGCGCCGAGCGGCGCGCCAAGGAGGAGGCCGACGCCCGCGCGGCGGCCGATGAGGCCGAGCGCCTGCGCGCCGCGGCCGAGGCCAAGGCCACGCGCGAGGTCGAGCGGCGGGCGCTGAAAAAGATGCGCCAGCGGCTGCGCGCGCTTTGCAGCGGCCAAGGGGGCGGGGGCGGGGGAGGCGGCGGCGGGGCGGCAGGAACAGGGGCGGCAGGGGGCGGCGGCGGCACCAACGGCGGCAACAACAGCAGCACCAGCGGTGGCGGGGGCGGAGGCGCCGCGCCGACCACCAAGGACGAGGAGGCCGCCGCCATGGCCGCCGCCACGGGCGGCAAGCGCCTGCTGCCCGAGGACGACGTCGAGAGGCTCTGCGGCGCGCTGGACGCGGCGCGGCTGTGCGCGGCGTGCGACGCCGCCATGGCCGCTTTGGCGGCCGGGACTGGGCCGGACGGGGCGCGCGCGGCCCTGGCCGACGCCCTGGACGGCGTGGGGCGCAAGGCCGGCGAGGAGGCGGCCGCGCGCGAGGCGACGCTCCGCGGCACGGCCGCCGCGCTCGACTCGGCCGCCTCGCGCGAGCACGAGAAGAAAGTGGCCGCCATGCGCGAGTGGACCGCCGAGGAGCTGCGCCTGCTGGACAAGGCGGCGGCCAAGTACCCCACGGGCACCCCCCGGCGGTGGGAGCAGGTGTCGGCGTACGTGCGCACGCGCACGCTCGAGGACGTGCTTCTGATGGTGAAGGAAAAGGGCGGCGCGTCGGCGACGCGGGCGCGGCAGCAGGAGGACTGGAAGGGCAACGCCAAGCGGCGCGCCGAGGTGACGTCCGCGGCCGACCTGCGGGAGGAGGCGTTCACGGACGTGGCGGTGGGCCCCGAGCCGGCGTGGGAGGAGGCGGCGTGGGGCGGCGGCGGGGAGGAGGAGGAGGGAGAGGAGAAGGAGCAGCCGACGCAGACGCGGCCGCCGGCCAAGGCGGCCAACGGAGGAGGCGGCGCGGCGGCGGCGGCGGCGGCGGCAAAAGTGCCCGCTGCCGCTCCCGCTGCCGCTGCCGCGCCTCCGGCCGCCGCTCCCGCCTCCCCCCCGTCGGCCGCCGCCGCTCCCGCCGCCCCCCCGGCCGCGGACTGGTCCGAGGCGCAGGAGCTCGCGCTCGTCAAGGCCCTCAAGGTCGTGCCGAAGGACGCGGCGCCGGCGGCGGGCGGGAAGGCGGCGGCGGGCGGCGACGGCGGCGGCGCCGACCGCTGGGAGCGCGTCGCGGCGCTGGTGCCGGGCAAGACCAAGGCGCAGTGCGCGCGGCGGTTCAAGGAGATCAAGGGGGCGTTCAAGGCGGCCAAGGAGGCGGCGGCGGCGAGCGGAAAATAGGGAGAGAGAGAGAAAGGTTTTTCTTTTTCGACGGCGCGGAGGCGCCGCGCCCGGCCATGAAACGGGCGCTTTTTCGACGACGAGGGCGGCACTCCCTCTTTTTGCGAAACCACGGATCAAGACCGCATGTTAATACCTGTCGCTGAGTCACTATTGATCGATCGCGGGGCGTGTGGACCAGTAGTTGCGTTATTGAGTCGGAGCGGAAAGTGTTTTCGTCCTGTCGGTCGGATTCAAAAAATGCAGTGGCCAGACAAAAAAGCAAGACCTACCAAGCGCCCAGGCGTCCCCCACTTGCAACTCTCATATCGCTCCCCATCAAAACTAGCGCAAGCGAAGCGCCAAGGCCGGGGACGGAACGCCCCTGAACGACGTTCAAGGGCGGAGGTCAAGGAGCTCAAGACGAGCAGCAGCAGCAGGTCGACTCTTCTTTTGATCGCGCAAACGTCGAGGCTGCGTCCGCTCGCTCGGGGTTCGACGCGCGACAGAGCGTTTGAATCAAGTACGACCCCCCGCGTCCTTGCGGATTGCTTGCGCCGCCGATTCGGCGCCGTCTGGACTCGGAAAGCAGGAGGCGGCGCAGAAGCGGCCAAAACCAAGCAGGTGTCGTCGCAAACGCAGCACCCGGAAAGGAAAGCGCCCGCGACGCCCCATTGCCCGCGAGACAACCCTTTCCGGCCCGTCCCTCCTCGATCCCGCAAGGAGCGGGGGGGAGGGAGGAGCTGGGCCCGGGGCCTCACATGGAGCCAGAGGCGTCGTCGGCGAGAGGAGGAGGACGGGCGCCCGGTCAGGCCGCGGCGGCGGGCGGAGGCGCGAGCGCCCCCCATTTCGCCGCTCCCGCCCGCACCACCGCCACAACAACGTCCCCCGACGCCATGTGGGAGCAGCTCAAGGCCGCGGCCGCGGCGGCGGGGATGCCGTCGAGCATGCTGCTGATGCACCAGCAACAGCAGATGCAGCAGCTGCAGCAGCTCGCGCAGATGCAGCAGCAGCAGCAGCAGCAGCAGGCCGCCGCGGCGGCGGCGGCGACGACGGGCCGCCCGCCCGCCGGCGGGCGCGTGCTGCTGCCCGCGCCGCCGCCGCTGATGGCCGCGCCCGCGGCCGTGGGCGGGGCGGCCTCGGCGGCCGCGTGGCAGGCCGTGGCCCTGGCGTGCCAACAGCAGCAGGCGCAGGCTGAGGCGCAGCGCCAGCAGCAGCAGCAGCAGCAGCAGCAGCAAACGACAGCGGCGGCGGGCGCCGGCGGCCTCCCCAAGCCGTCGTCGGCCGCCGTTGTCTCTGTCGCCGCGCAAAAGCGCCGCGGCCCGTCAGCGGCGGCGCCGACGGGCCCGGACCCGGCCACCCCGGACGACGACGATGACGTGGCCGTGGGCGACGACGACGACGTGTTCGGGTGCGGCGCGGCGGCCGCGCGCCCGCCGTCGCGCAACCGCAAGGCCTGCCTCGGGCGCGGCAGCGGCGCGGCGACGGGCGTGCGCGGCGCCAGAGGCGGCGGCGGCGGCATCGGCGGCGGCGGCGGCGGCGGCGGCGGCGGCATCGGCGGCGGCGGCGACGCGGGCGAGGAGGACGACGACGACGAAGAGGACGACGAGGACGACGACGACGAAGACGTGGACGACCACCACAGCGCGCTGCGCCTGGCGGGACGGCGCCGCGGCTCGCCGCCCCGCCCCATCAACCGCGACGGCGGCGGCGGCGAGGCGGGCTCTGTCGGCGCTGGCGGCGGCGGCGGCGGCGGGGGAGGAGGCGGGGGGCGAGCAGCGGGCCGCGGCCGCCGCGGGGCCGCGGCCGCGTGCGGCGCCCACTCGCTGGGTCCCCCGAGCCAGCCGGCGGGCATGTCTCCGTCGCTGGTCGCAGCGCTGGCCGCGCTCACGGCCGCGAGCGCCGGCACGGGCGGCACCGGCTTGCCGCCGCGCCCGCCTCAGACGCCGGCGGCGGCGGCGGCGGCCGCGGCCGCGGCGGCGGCGGCCGCCAACAACAACAACGCGGCGTCGCAGCAGCGCCATCTCTGGGGCAGCGCCGCGAGCAGCGTCCTCAGCGCCGGAGGCATCTCCTCGACCTCGCCTTTTCCGCAGTCGCACCAGCTGCAGCAACCGCGCCTGCCGCCGCTCTTTGTCGGGGCTCCCGCTCTGACGACAACGGGAGCGGGGGCGCAAACGGTGGCGGGAGCGGCGGCGGCAGCGGCCGCCGCCGGCGCCCACGGCGGCGGCGGCGGGCTCGCCGGCGCGAGCATTCCCTCGTCCGACGCAGGCAGCCTCCTGCTGGCCGCCGCCTTCAGCGGCCTCGCCACCAGCGCCCCGGCCGGCGGCCGCTCGCTCCTGGGCCGCCGCCGCGCGGCCGCTTGGCGCGAGTCGGACGACGCGGCGGCACTGGCGGCGGCGGCGGCGGCGCAGGGCGGCGGGACGCCGCTAAAGCGGCAGCAGACGCCGGCCGCGGCCGCCGCGCGCCAGCGCCGCAGCTGCAGCGGCGGCGCGGCGGGGGGGGACTTTCTGTCCGGGCGCGAGCTTGAGCGCGCGCTGGCGGCCGCGGATGACGCCGTGCGCGGCGGTGGCGGTGGTGGTGGCAGCAAGGCGGGCGGCAGCGGCGCGCTCGGCACGTCGGCGCCGGCCGTCTCGGCTGCGGCGGCGGTGGCGGCTGCGATGGGCGTCGGCCCGCGCGGCGGCGGCGGCGGCGGCGGCGGCGGCCCCCGCAAAAAGGCGGTTCCCTCGGCCGCCGCCCTGCGCCGCGCCCTGGCCGCGGGCGACGACGTCCCCACGCGCCAGCTCAAGACCTACGCCGGCCGCCGCCCGGCCCTCGGCGTCATCCCGCTCGTCGCGGCGGCGCCGGGCGACGACCCCGCCGCCTCTGCCGCCGCCGCCGCCGCCGCCGCGTCCCGCGCGGCCGGCATCCACCACCCGGCCTCGGCCGCCGCCGCCGCCGCCGCCGCCGCCGCCGCCGCCTCCGCCGCCGCCGCCCGGCGCGCGCCGCACGCGGGGTGGGGCCTGGCGGGCCTCCCGGGCGGCGGCGCCGGCGCCAGCGGCGGCGCGGGCGGCCACCCCTTTCTCTGCTCTGCGCCGCCGCCCCAGCCGCCCTACCCGCTGTCGCTGTACGAGCGCGACACGGTCGTCACCGAGGCGCACTGCCACCTGCCGCTGCCCAAGCGCTTCGTGCGCGACGCCTTCCCCGAGGTCCTGGGCTCCAACGCGCCGCTGCCCGTGGCCGTGGCCGTGTTCGACGACGGCGCGCGCGCCCCGGGCCCCCCGCTCGCCGGGTCAATCCGGCCGCAGTCGCGCAAGATGACCATCTCGCCGGGCATCGAGGTGCTCGCGCGGCACCGCGGCTGGCGCTTCTGCGGCGTGGCGGCCGTGCCCGCCGAGCGGCCCGGCGCCGCGCCGCCCGGGTGCTCGGACGCCGAGGCGGCGGCGGCGGGCGCGCTGCCGACCGTGCAGCTGCACTTCGACTCGTCGACGGCGGCGGGGTACCTGGCGTCGGCGCCCGCGGTCGGGCGCAAGTGGGCGCGGCGGTACCTGGTGCAGGGGGGGGGCGGCGGAGGGGGCGCGCCCGGCGGCGGCGGCGGATATGGCGGCGGCGGGTTTGGCGGAGGCGGCGTCGGCGGCGGCGTCGTAGGCCAGCAGGGCCAGAGCGCGGGCGGGGCGAGCGACCCTCTCGGGGCCCCGTCCCTCGCCTCGAGCGCCCCTGCGCGCTACGCCGGCGGGGGGCTGTTTGTGACGACGGGCAACGGGCGCCGCGGGGCGCCCGCGGTCGTCGCCGCCGCCGCGGCGGGCACGCTCCCTCCCCGGCGCGCGGGCGGCGTCGCTGACGCGTCTTCGGCGGCGGCTGCGGCTGCTGCTGCTGCTGCGGCGGCGGCGGCGGCCCATGCGACGGCCGGGGCCGACGCGCTCGCGGCCGCCGCCATGCTTGTCGACGCGTCGGACAAGGCCGCGGCGCTCGCGCAGGACAGCTCCCCGACCGGCGGTACCGCCGGCGGCCGCGGCGCCGCCACCGGTGGCGGGTCGTCGTCGTCCGGCCCGGCGGCCACCACTGCGTTTGCGGCAGCCGTCGCGGCCGCTGCGGCCGGCGGCGGCGGCGGCGGCGGCGGCGGCGGCGGCGGCGGCTCGGTGGGTGTTTGCACGGCGGGCGTCCTGCCCGCAGGCACGCCCCCTCTTGCGGGCGCCCCCGCTCTGCTGGGCGCGGCGTCGGCGAGCGCGCTCGGCGGCTTCCCGCGCACCGACGACGCCCCGGACGACGAAGAAGAAGAAGCAGCCGACGACGACGAGGACGACGACGAGGACGAGGGCGAGGACGGCGAGGGCGACGGCGAGGCCGGCGTGTTCGGCGGCAACGGGAGCGGCGCCCCCTCGTACGGCGCGTTTTTCCGCATGAAGCAGGGCGTCTTCAAGGCCGAGCTCCGCCTGCCCATGCAGCTCGTCCACTCGGCTCTGTCCGACCTGTCTTGGGAGGACGCAGAGCCGCGCAACGTCTCGGCCGTCGTCATGGTCGTCATCTCTCCCGCCGCTGCTGCCGCTGCTGGCGGCGGGGGCGGCGGCGGCGGCGCGCAGACCGACGACGCGGGGGGCATCGCCGCCGCCGCCGCCGCCGCCGCCGCCGCCATGAGCGGCCCCGCCCCCCCGCTCCTCGCCGAGCGCGGCGCCTCGTACCGCGGCTACGTCAAGAAGTACGCCGGCCGCCGCAAGGCGCGCCTGATGCTCGGATACACCGACTTTATGGCGCGGCACGGCGGCTGGCGCGTCGAGGGCGCGCGCATGGCGTCGGCGCGCGTGGTGGAGCTCTACCTGCGGCCGCCGGCGATCGCGCCCTCGGGCCCTGGCGGGGAGACGGCGGCATGACCTGGTCGGGGGGAGGCTGGGGGGGGCGGGGATGATCAACCCTCCCGCCCGCGCTCTCTCCTCGTGCCTCGGCGCCTTTTTGCGAAGCGCCGCGCGACGCCGCCGCCCCTCCCGCCGCCGCATCGAGCGCTTGTTTTGTTTCGGTCTCTCTTGTCTGTTGCGCGTCCCTTGGTTCGCGCTCGGTCCTCCCCTAATCATGCGCGCACATTTTATTATTTATACGCACCAAGCACTTGAACCAGAGCGCTCGCTTGTCTCTCTCTCTTTCTTACATCTTGAGGCGCCCGTCGGCCGTTTGCGGCGCCGCGTCCGACGGACGCGGGAGAAAAGACGCCGACGCCGCGAGGGGCCGCCCGCCCCTCTCCCTCTCTCGACTCGTCGAAACAACCACTCTCTCTCTCTAGTCCGACTGGTCGAGCAGCGAGATGACCATGCCCAGGCGGTCCTCGCCGGCGTCCTCCTCGCCGGCGTGGTCGTCGTCGTCGTCGTCCAGCAGGTCCACCACCTCGCGTGCCGCGACGACCACCTCACGCACGGGGGGGGCGACCGCCACCGCCGCCGCCGCCGCCGCCGCCGCCGCCGCCGCCGCTGGCTCCGCCGCCGCTGCCGCTGGCTCCGCCGCCGCCGACGCTGGCTCCGCCGCCTCTGCCGCCTCTGCGGCGCTGGCGGCCTCGTCGAGCGCGCGCGCGAAGCCCGTGGCGTCCCCCCCGCGCGCGAGGCCGCGCAGGTGCTTGTAAGCGGGCGCGTCGAGCGCTGGATGGGGAGCCGCGGAGGACGACCGGGGGCGCTTGCCGCCGCCGCCGCCGCCGCCGCCGCCGCCGCCGCCCGCGCTTGCCGCCGCCGCCGCCGCCAGCGCAGAGCGCAAGAGCCAGCCGGCCGCGCGCCCGCCCTCTGCCGGCGCGTCGGCCGCGAGCGCGAGGTCGAGCAGGGCCGCGGCCGCGGCGGCGCGCCCGGGCCAGGCGCACGGAGCGGCCTCGGCGGCGGCGCGCAGGGCCTCGAGAGGCGGCGGCTGGGGGCCGGCGGCGGCGGCGGCGGCGGCGGAGGGCGCAAGGCGGCGCGGCGGCGCCCGCCGCCGCTGCTTGCCGGCGACCCTCAAGGGGGGGCCCCCGCTGCCGGCGCGCTGCCACCACGCCCTGCCCGCCGCCTTGACGCAGGCCACGTGCGCCGTCTCGCCCAGCACGCGCGCGGGCACGCCGCGGGAGGGGCCGAACATGCGCGTGGCGGCGGCAGCGGCGGCGGCGGCCGGCCGGGCGGGCGGGGCGGCCCGCAGCAGCTGGCCCGGCCGGAGCAGCAGCAGAGCGTGCCGCCGCCCCGCCGCCGCCGCCGCCGCCGCCGCCTGCTGCTGCTGCTGCTGCTGCCCTGCTCCCCCCGCCGCTCCCGCAGCCGCCGCCGCCCAGCGCACCGCCAGGCCCGGCCGTTCCAGGCGCTCGGCGGCGCGGGCCAGGCCCCCGGCCCACTGGTCGGCGCCGCCGCCGCCGCCGCCGAGCGCCTCAAGCCGGGGGTCCCCCGCCGCCGGGCCGTGCTTGCGGCGGGCGGCGGGGGCGGCGGCGGCGGGGGCGGGGGCTGCGGCAGGGTCAGCGGCGTGGGCGGCGGCGGCGCGGTCGGCGGCCGGCGCCGCCGCGCGCGGCGGCGGCGGCAGCGGCGGCAGCGGGGGCGGCGGCGCCGGACCCGCCTGCGCCAGACCGCCGCCGGCGCCGCGCCGCGGCCCCGCTCCCCCGCCGCCACTGCCGCCCCCGCTGCTGCCGCCGCCGCCCCCCATGCGCGCCGCGCGGGCGTCGGCGGCGAGCATCCAGGACGGCCGGGCGCGCTGCTTGCCCGCCTTCAGGTGCGCGCGCGAGTGGAACGCGTGCTTCAGGGCCTGCGCGCGCTCGGCCGCGGCCAAGAAATCCCCGCGCAGGCCCGCCCCGCCGGCCGCCGCCGCCTCGTCCGCGACAAAGAGCGCGAGCGTCGGCTCGGCGCCGCTGCCCGCGGGGGCGGGGACGGCGGCCATGCCGACGACGCGGCGGCCCTCCAGCGCGCATATCGTGGCGCTGCAGGGGCCATTGCCGCCTGGCCGGGTCAGGCACGGCAGCTTTTCACCGTTGTTCGTCCGGAAGACGCAGGCGTGCCGCTCGTCGCGCGCGAGCAGCCGCGGCGGCTGTTGCGGCGGCGGCTGTTGCATCGGCTGCCTGGGGGCCCCTTCCTCCTCGCGCCCCTCGTTCGCCGCCACCGGCGCCGCGACGACGCAGTAGACCTCGGTGCGGACAAAGCCCTTGCCCTCGGGGTCGATCCGGGAGGGTCGCCTGGGGTGCTCGCCCGCCTCAATCGCGGCCAGGGCGCTCGGCCAGCGCGCGCGGAAAAAGGCCGTCGGCAGAAAGAGGGGGGGCCTGCCTAGGATGTCGCGGAGCCAGAGGCCGCGCAGGGCGGCGGCGTAGGGAGCGTAGGGGGCAGAGGAGGAGATGGGGGGAGCCCGGGCGGCCGCCGGGGGGCGGGGCGCGGGAGGCGGCAGGGGGGCGGGCGCCGCGGCGGCGGGGCGCGGGCGCGACGCGGGCGGCGGCGGCGGGGCCTCTGCCGCCCCCGAGAGAGAAGCGGGATCGTCGCCGTCGCCGTCGCCGCCATCGCCGCCGGCTCGCTCGCCGGCCGCGGCCGCCACCACCGCGGCCGGTGCCGCGGCTGCTGGTCTCGCGGCGGCGGGAGCGGCGGCGGCAGCGGCGGCGGCGGCGGGACTGGCGGCGGGACTGGCGGCGGCCGCAGGATCCCAGTTGCTGCGCGGCGCCCGCCCCGTGGCAACCCAGGGCGGCGCCGTCCGGTCTCGCGACGACACGCGCCCGTCTGCGGCGGCCGCCCGGGCCGCGCGCACAAAGTCGCGGCGCAGCGGACGCGGCCCGGCCGGCGAGGCGCGCGCGTAGAACAGGCGGAGGACCGCGATGCTGCCGCCGCGGCCGCCGCCGGCCCCGCCCGCGGCGCCCGCGGCGGCGACGGCGTCGGCCCCGAGCACGACCGCGCCGGCGGGCAGCTGCGCGGGTCGTCCGGTTTCTCGCGCGGGGAGAACGACGCGCGTCTGCGAGCCGTTGCACCAGAGAGCGGCGTCGTGCACGTCGTCGCCTGGGGGCGGGGCGGAGGCGTCGTCGTCGTAGTTGTCGTCGTCGTCGCCGTCCGCGTCGTTCGCGTCATCCTCGTCCGGGCCGCCGCCGCCGTCGCCGCCGCCCGCGCCGCCGCCGGCCCCTGGGCCCAAGCGCCCTCCTCGGCCCGCCCCGGCCCCCGCCAGGCCCACGTCCACCAGCCGCACGGCCACCGGGCGCTCGCTCATGACCTTCTTTCCCAGGGCGCCGCCGACGAGCGCCGGCCAGTGCCGCAGCGCGAATTTGGCAGGCACGACGATGCGGTGCTCGAGGCGCCCGCCCGCGTGGTAGGTCTTGAGGACGAGAGAGGACGGGTCGACGGCGTGCGAGGAGGGAGGGGGGGAGGGGGGAGGGGGGGGCGCGGCGGCGGCAAGAGCGGCGTCGGCGTCGGCGGCGGCGGCGGCGGCGGCGGCGGCGGCGGCGGCAGCGGCGGCGGGAGTGGGGGCGGGAGCGGGAGCGGGAGCGGGAGCGGGGGCGGGAGCGGGCGGCGGCGGCCCCTGCTGCTGCTGCAGCTCCTGCTGCGGCTGCTGCGGCGGCTGTGGCTCCTCCGGGACGTCGTGTACGACCACCCAGGCGCTCGCGCCAGCAGCGCGCGGCCGGGCATCACCGCCACCGCCGCCGCCGCCGTCGCCGCCGCCGCCGCCGTCGCGGCGCGGACGCGGGCGCTCGGCGCCGCCGCCCGGCGCGCCGCCCGCCCTCGGGGGCGACGGCGTCCCCCCCGCTTCCTCCTCGTTGCCGCCGCCCTCCACGATCACCACCATCTCCATCTCGCTGTCACAGGCGTCGGGCGCCTCGGCGCCCCCCGAGCCCGCGCGGCAGCCTTGCTTTTCCTCCTCGTTGGCGTGGTGGTCGCGGCGCGGGAGCGGGCGCGGGGCCGCCGCCGCCGCCGCCGCCGCCGCCGCCGCCGCAGCCGCCGCCGCCGCCTCGTCCTCTGGGTGCCGCGGGCGCCCGGCGCCGCCGCCGCCCCCGCCGCTGGTGGGCGGGGGGGGCTGGGAGGGCCGAGGCGCGGCGCTGCCGCCTCCCGCAGACAGGGAGTGCGGGCAAGCCTGCTGCTGCTGCTGCTGCTGCTGCTGTTGGGGGGCCAGACAGCCGCCGCTGCTCGTGCCGCCGCCGCCGCCGCCGCCGCCGCCGCCGCTGGTGCCGGGCCCGCGCGCGCTGTCGTCGGCGCCCGAGCTCCTGGTGCTCTGGCGCGCGCTGCCGCCGGCGGAGTAGCGCGAGCGGCGCGCGCCCCAGCGGGCGAGGGCAGGCTCGTCCTGCGCCGCCCGCGGATCGGCCGAGGTCGGGCGGCCGGCCTCCGTCGAGGGCCAGGGCGGCGGCGGCGGCGGCGAGCGCTCGGGCGGCGCGGCGGGGGCGGCGGCAGCGGCGGCAGCGGCCGGGGCCGGGGCCGGAGGCGGCCACGCCGCCTGAGGATCCGAGGCGGGGGCCCAGCCCACGGCCCGCGAGGCCGACGCGGTCGCCCGCTGCTGCTGCCGCTGCTGCTGCTGCTGCTGCTCCTGCTGCTGCTGCTGCTGCTGCTGCTGCTGCTGCTGCTCCTGCTGTTGCTGCTGCTGCTGCTGCTGCTGCCATGATGCCGGCGGCGGAGGCGGCCCGTCGCCGTCGGCGCGCCGCCGCTCCTGCCTGTCCAGCTCTTGCTGGAAGCAAGGGCCCGGCCCGGCGCCGCCCGCGCTCGGGTGCCGGTAGCCCGGCGGGAGGCGCACGACGATGCGCCCGACGGGGCTGATCGACCGCGCGGGTCTGCCCCCGGCAGCGGCAGCGACAGAGGCGGCGGCAAAAGCGGCGTCGACGGCGGCGGCGATGGCGGTGGGCGCCGGCGCCAACACAGACGCGCCGCCGCCGCTGCCGTTGCCGTTGCGGTTCATGGTTTCGCAGCGCGCGCTTGGACGCCTTGTCCGCCCCGGCTTTGAGCGGCCATCGGCCCAGGAGAGGTGCTTGCGCCGCGCGCTGCGACAGGGGGGCTTGATGGGAGATGGCCCAAAACGGGCGCGCAGAGTGAGGGCCCCGCGAGACCAGGGGAGACGGGAGAAACTTCCGCTTCGGGCGCGCGCGCGCTGCGACAGTCGTCCGTTTGGGTGAGGTCGGTTTCGGTGTGCTGATGAGACGACGATCGTCTCAGAGCGACGGAGGACAGACCGGCGCGGGGGCGATGGTCGGACGTTGGTCAAAAAGAGCACGACAACGAACGCCGGGCCGGGCCGCTCGCCGCCAGCCGGCCGGGCGGCGTCGCCGGGCCGCTCGATCGTTTCTTCACCAGCCGTCCGCCTCGCTCGTAAAAGCTATCATCTTTACACACGCGTGCTGAGAACCACGCGATCCCGTCTCCACGCCAAGACAACAAGGGGCAAAAGGGCGGTTTCCTCACGAAGCGGCGCCCTCGCCTCCCTCTTCGCCCTCTCCTCTGCCCATTGCGCCCCCGCCGCCACCGCCGCCGCCGACCCCGCCGCCGCCGCCGCCGCCCCCGCCCCCCCCGCCGCCGCCGCCGCCGCCGCCGCCGCCGCCCCCGCCGCCGCCGCCGCCGCCCCCTGCGAGGTCGGCCATTTCCGCGACCACCCCCTCGGCGTCGCCCGCGCGCGCCAGCAGCCTCAGGCCCTGGTACCACAGGCACAGCTCGCCCGCCGGGTCCCCGTCGGTGGCAGCCCCGGAGCCGGCGGCTTGCGCGGCCGCGCGCGCGCGCGAGAGCAGGGCCTGCCGCCGCAGGGCCCGCGCGACGCCGCCGGCCGCCGCCTCGGGCGCGCGCGCGGCGGCGGCCAGGCCCGCGAGCGCGGCGGCCGCCTCGGCCGCGCCCGGCCAGCGGGCGGGGAGCGAGGCGGCGGCGTAGGCGGCGACGGCAGAGAGGACACCCGGCGAGGGCGCGGGCCCCGGGGCCAACGCGCCGAGGTGGCGGCGGCCGCGGGCCTTGGCGGCCACGTCCGCGATCAGGCGCCGCGCCGCCAGCGCGCAGGCTTGATCAACGACGGGGCCCGGCACGGCCAGCGCCAGCGCCGCGGCCGCGGCCGCCGATCGCGGCACCGTTTCCGTCGGCAGTGCGGGCATGCGCGGCCCCGAGGGGACCGGCAGGAAAACCTGCGCCTGCGGCTGCGGCGGCGCGCCGCGGCGGCGGCGGCGGCGGAGGGGCGGCGGCCGCTCGTCCGCGTCGCGCTTGGCCTGCTGCTGCTGCTGCTGCTGCTGCTGCTGCTGCTGCTGCTGCTGCTGCTGATGCGGCTGCTGCTGCTGATCTGCCGACGACGTCGGCGGCCCCTGCGCCCCCCCACGCTGCTGCGGCGGCTGCTGCTGCGGCGGCTGCTGCTGCGGCTGCGGCGGCGGCGGCGGCGGCAACCCGCCGAATGCCGAGCGGCGGCCCCCCAGGGACGCGGGCTTTAGCCCCCTCGGCATCGGCCCGAGCCAGGCCGGCGCGGTGTCGAACCGGCTGGCGCACGTCCAGCGCCCGGCCCGCTGCGCCGCGCGCGCCTCGGCCAGGAAGCGCGGGCAGCGCGGCGAGCCGCGGCAGAAGAAGACGACGACCTCAACGCCCGCCGCCGCCGCCGCCGCCGCCGCGCCCTCCTCGTCGTTGTCGTTCTCAGGCACGCCCGCGGCGGCGGCGGCGGCGGGAGCGGCGGCGGCAGCGGGCCGGTGCGCCGCCCACGCGACCACGCGCCGGCACCGCACCAGCCCGATGGACAGCGGACGGGTCGCCTTGCGATACGTGACGACGACGTCGCGCGAGGCGACGCTGGTCACGGGCCTGCCTGCGGCGAGGGACACTGCGGCGGTGCCCGGGCCCAGGAAGACCGTGCGCCCGGCGGCGGCGGGAGGGAGGACCCGGGCGACGCCGCCGCCGCCTGCCGCGGCCGCGCCCCCGCCCTCGCCGTTCTTGCCGCCGGACACGTCGACGAGGCGCAGCGTCACGGCCTGCCCGTGCAGGAGCCCGCCCTGGGCGCCGAACGCCGCCGGGGTCGAGTGCAGGAAGGCCCTGGGCGCGACCAGGCGCGAGTGGCCGCCCAGCACGTAATCCTTGAGCCACAGGTTTTCGCACGCGCGGTCCGGGCGGGCGCCGCCGCCGCCGCCGCCGGGGCCGCCGGCGTCGTCGGCGTCGGGCCCGCCGTCTGCGTCAGCGTCGGCGCCGCCGGCGTCGTCGGCGTCGGGGCCGCCGTCGGCGTCGGCGTCGGGCTGTTCCCGCCGCTCGGCGGCCGGGCGCGAGGGCGAGGGCAAAGACGACAGCGACGGCGTCAGGCCCGCGGCCAGCTGCAGCAGGCGCGCGCGCGGGTCACGCGCGGCAGGCCCCCAGGTCGCCGGCGGCAGCAGGGGCGGCGCCGCGCCCGTGTCGCCGGCCATTGTCGCTGCGCCGCCCTCGTGGCGCTGCCGCTGCTGCTGCCGCCGCTGGTCCTGCTGCTGCTGCTGCTGGTGCTGGTGCTGGTGCTGGTGCTGCTGGTCTGGCTGCTGCTGCTGCTGCTGCTGCTGCGGCTGATCGGCCGACGACGTCGGCGCCCCCCGCGGCCCCCCCCGCTGCTCCGGCAGCGCCGGCGCCGGCGCCGGCAGCAGCAGCACGCTCCTCGCCTGGGTGCGGCCGTGCCGTGTGTACGCGGGCTTTAGCCCCCTCGGCATCGGCTCGAGCCAGGCCGGCGCGGCGTCGAACCGGCTGCCGCTCGTCCAGCGCCCCGCCCGCTGCGCTGCGCGCGCCTCGGCCAGGAAGCGCGGGCAGCGCGGCGCGCCGCGGCAGAAGAAGACGACGACCTCGACCGCCTCCGCCGCCGCCGCTGCCGCGCCCTCCTCCTCCTGCGGCGCGCCCGCGGCAGGAGCGGCAGCGGCGACGGCGGCGGGAGCGGCGGCGGGAGCGGGCCGGTGCGCCGCCCACGCGACGACGCGCCGGCCCCGCACGAGCGCCGTGGAATGCCGGAGGACGAGCTTCCTCCCGCCGGGCGCGGCGGCGGGGACGACCTCGCGCGAGACGAGGATGGTCATGGGATAGCCCGCGGTGAGGCTGATCGCGACGCGGCCCGCGCCCAGGAGTACCGTGCGCCCGGCGGCCGCGAGGCCACGGGAGCCACTGCCGCCGCCGCCCCCGCCGCCGCCGCCGCCGCCGCCGCCGCCGCCGCCGCCACCGCCGCCGCCTGCCGCGCCCTCGCTCTCGCTCCCGCCCTCGCGGCCGGGCGCCCCGTCGCCGGACACGTCGACGAGGCGCAGCCTCACGGCCTGCCCGTGCAGGAGGCCGCCCTGAGCGCCGAACGCCGCCGGGGTCGAGTGCAGAAAGGCCTTGGGCGCGACCAGGCGCGCATTGCCGCCCAAGAGAGAGTCTTTAAGCCAAAGATTTTCGTACGCGCGGTCCGGGGGGGCGCTGCCGCCGTCGCCGGGGCCGCCGTCGGCGACGTCGGGGCCGGCGTCGTCGGCGTCGGGGCCGCCGTCTTTGTCGGCAGCGACAGCTTGATGATTGGCGCGGGCGCTGGCGGCGGCGAGGCCGTCGGCGCCGGCGCGGCCACCGGCGTTGGCGGCGGCAGGGGCGGGCGCGGGGGCGCGCTCCCCTCCCGCCCCGTCGGCGGAGTCGCCGTCGCTGTCGCTGTCTCTGTCTCGCAGCCGCTTGCGCCGGGGGGGCGCGGCGCCGGAGGGGGCGAGGGGCGGGGCGTCTTCCCGCCGCTCGGCGGCCGCGCGCAAGGGCGAGGGCGAAGACGACGGCGGTGGCGGCAGGCCGGCGGCGCGAGCGGCCGACGGCGGCGCGGCCGGCTGCAGCGGGCGCGCGCGCGGGTCCCGCGCGGCAGGCCCCCAGGATGCCGGCGGAAGCAGGGGCGGCGCCGCGCCCGGTTTCCCGGCCATCGCCGCCGCGACGGCCGAGACGGCTGCGGCGGCGGCGGCGGCGATGATGTCCTCGTCCGTCGGGCAGAGCCGTCGCTCTCCTCGGTCCGCCGGGGCGGGCGGTCGCGCCGCGTCGTCCTCGCGGTGCTGCCGCCACCGCTGCTGGTCTTGCTGCCGCCGCTGGTCCTGCTGCTGGTCGTGCTGGTGCTGCTGGTGCTGGTGCTGCTGGTGCTGGCGCTGCCCCTGCTGCCGGTCCTGCTGCTGCTGCTGCCGCTGGTCATGCTGCTGCTGCTGGTCGTTGTGCTGCCGGCGCCGGAGCGCCTCGCGCTCGCCGCCCGCCGCCCCGACGTCGCCACCCGCTCGCCCGTCGTCGGCGTCGCCGGCGCCGGCAAGGTCCCCCCCGATCGCCATGGCGCGCGCGCGCTCGGTCAATCGCCGGTCGGGCGCGGCTGCCTAGGGTCGCACAGATCACGCGTCACCAAGACCGGTTTCGACGCGGAGTGCGGGCGCGCCCTTGGACGCGTGTCGTGGCGACAAAAGGAGGGAGAGCGGGGTGACCAAAAGCAGAGGTCCTCTTGGGCGAGGGCGCGCGTACGTCACACGCGTGGTCCGCAATCACCCGCAGGACGCACCAGAAGCGAGTCCGTTGTCCGCGACACCTGCAGGCGCGAAGCAGTTCTGAAAAGGCGCAGACCGATCACAGATGGATCCTCCGCGCGCCCGGCTCTTGTCTCCCTCGCCAGCGACGAAGCGGCGACCGAAAACGGCGTCCGCCCGCGCGAGCAACAGAGAGCGGCGGCCGAGAGCGACGCGCGCCAGGGGTCGCTTGCTTACACCTCCTCGGCCCCACTGTCTACATTTCTCAACCTCTTGCAGCCCGCCGGATCGGTCCACCCGAGCAGCCCGCCCTCCGGGGCCGGCGAGGCCGACGGCCGCGGCGGCGGCGGCCGCAGCGCCGCCGCCTTCGCCCCTCGCCCCGCCGCCGCCGCCGCCGCCGCCCCTCGCGCCGCCGCCCCGTCCCCTTGCTGCTGCTGCTGCTGCTGGTGCGCGCCGCCCATCGCCGTGGCCACCTCCCCCAGCGCCTCCCGCGCGCGCGCGGGCTCCCCGCGCAGCGCCCAGTAGCGCACCACAGCGGCGGCGGTTCCCAAAGCCTCTTCAGCCAGGGAGGCCGTCTCGACGAGGGCGCCGCCGCCGCCGCCGGTGCCGCCGGTGCCGCCAAGGCCGCCGCCGACGAAGAGGCCGCCGCCGCCCCCCTCGCCGCCGCCCCCATCATCCGCGCGCGCCCCGTTCAAGCCCCCCAACCGCGCGTCCTTGGCGGCCAGCGACCGCAGCGCGCGCACGAGCGCGCGCAGGGGCGCGGGCTCGAGGGACAGGGCATCGGCCGCCGAGAGCAGCGCCTCGCGCAGGCGCGCGCGGCGGGCCACCGCGGCGCCGGGCTCGCCTTCTGCCGCCGCCGCCGCCGCCTCGTCCCCGTTGCTGTCGCCGCCGCCGCCGCCGCCGCCGCCGCCGCCGCCGCCGCCGCTGTCCGGCGCCGTCGCGGGCGTCCCCGGGCGTCCCGCGAGCAGGACGGGGCCCAGCGCCAGCTGCACGCGGAGGCAGGCCTCCCCGGCGGCGCGCGCGCGCTCGGCCGCCGCCGGGTCGAGGCGCGGGCGCTTGCCGGCGCCGGCGCCCTCGTCCTCGCTGCCGCTGCTCTCGCCGCCGCCGCCGCTCTCGGCCGTGTCGCTGCCGCCGCCGCTGCCGCTGCCGCCGCTGCCGCCGCGGCCCGCCTCCGTCTCGCTGCTTGTCCCGCCGCCTGCCTTGCCGCCGTCCGCGTCGTCGTTGTCGCTGCCGCCGCCGCCGCCGCCATTGCTGCTGCTCACCATCGAGTCGCTGAGACCCATGTCGAGCTCGGCGTCGGCGCCGCCCGCGCCGCCGTTCCCGCCGCCGTCGCGGCCGCCCCCAGCCTCGCCGCCGCCGGCGACGTCGCCGCCGCCCCGCATCAGCAGCCGCCGCCGCCGCCGCTCGCGCCGCTCGAGCTGCTGCCGCCGCTCGCGCTCGCGCTGCTCTTTTTGGCGGCGCAGGAGCTTCAGCTGCTCCCGCTTCTGCGCCTCGACGTCGCGCATGCCCTGCCGCCCGCCGACGACGCCGCCCGCGCCCGCGCCCGCGCCCCCGCCGCCCCCGTTGGCGCCGCCGCCGCCGCCGCCGCCCGCCCCTCCGCCGCCGGCCCCGCCGCCGGCGCCCCGCCGCGCCCCGCCGCGCCCCTTTGGCCGCCACGCAAAGCCCCCCAGCGGCTTCCACGCGTCGCGCGCGTACGAGCCGCGCCACAGCCGCGGGCTGCTCCCGGGCAGGCGGAAGGTGCCCTCGCCCTCGCGCCGCTCGAACTGTAAAACGAGCTCGAACGGCCCCGGCGGCGGCGGCCTGCCCGCGGCGGCGAGCTCGCGCAGCGTGACAACGGCGCCGGCGGCCGTGCCCCGCGCCAGCAGCAGGCGCACCGCCCGCGTGCGGTACCACCTGCCGTCGTCGTCGAGGACCATGGGCTGGGCGGGCACCCCGCCGAGCTCGTCGGCCAGGACGGACGGCCAAGCGGGCCCAAGAGGCTCGGCGACGGCGGTCTCGCGGCGGTCGAACACGAGGCGGGGGGCGGGCGGCTTGGCGGCGTTGGCGTTGGCGTTGGCGGTGGCGTTGTTGGGCCCGGCGGCGGCGGCAGGGGGGCCTAGGGGAGCTTGACCTCCTCCTGCTGCTCCTTCCCCTCCTCCTCCCCCGTCGTTGGCCATGGCTCACGCCGGGATCGTGGGGAGGTGCGCGCGCGCGCGTTTCGGGCGATGATGATCTGTGGGATTTGAAGCAATTTTCTTTCGGGGAAAGACCGCGCGGAGAATGAGAAGACGACGAGTCCCGAGAACATGCGAGCAGAGCGACCCTTGATGTGATGATGTTGGTGAGGAGAGTGGGCGCCCACTCGCTCGTCGACGCGCGCTTGTGGCGTCCGTCGTTGCAGCGGCGAGTTGCAGCGGCGGCGGCAGGGGAGAGGACGGCAGGGAATGTGGTGGCGAGTCGAGCAAGCGTTTTTTTAAGTCAAGCAGTTGGTATCGTTAGGGCCACGTCATAATCAGGGCGCGCGCGCGTGCGCAGTGCGGCGTCGATTATCATAATCAAATATGAAGAGAGCGGCGGCGGCGGACAAGGACGGCGAGAGCGCGCGCGTCGGGGGGTGCGGATCGAAAAACAGCACCGAAGAAAGCACCCACACCCATCACGCCACGCGCGCCTTCTTCGCCGACTGACCCCCGCTCAGTGTCCCTGACGCCGGCCGCTGCTGCTGCTGCTGGGGCGCCGCCGCCTTGGCCGAGCCAAGCGCGGCGCGCGCGCCGCCGCCGCCGCCGCCGCCGCCGCCCACGCCGCCGCCGCCCACGCCCGTCGGCAGCAGCGACGCCACCTCCTGCGACGACACGCCCGCCGCCTGGTCCGTCTCGACGCCCATCTCCTCGAACAGGTCGGCCTGCTTCCCCTCCATCCCCTCGCTCACGGCGTCCCACACCGCGCGGAACACCCCGCGGCGGCGCTTCCACTCTGCCAGGCACCGCCGGAGGGACGCCTCGGCGGCGGCGCTCTGCGCGGGCGTGACGAGCGCCGCGCCGCCCGCGCGCAGGGGCGCCGCGCGCGCCTCGAGCTCCACGCGCTGGGCCTCGAGCTCGCGGACGCGCGCGTCGAGCTGCGCCAGGGACGGGCGGGACTCCAGCGCCCGGAGCTCGGCCTCGAGGGCGCGGCCGCGGCCGGCGCTGGCGGCCGCCTCGCGCCGCTTCTGTGCCGCCTCGTGCTTGAGCGCGTCGATCTGCTCCTTGGTCAGGACGTCGAGCCCTTCCTGCGGGGGGATGTACAGCTTGGTCTTGCCAAAGTCCTGCAGTCGTTGTTGGGGTTCGTCGGTGGGTTCCTTTTTGTGTTCTTAGCATGCGCGCGGGCGGGGCCGTCCACGGCGGCGCAAACAACGCAAGGACGGAGTCGCGCGGGCGTGATTCTGTCGCTCACCTTGGCGGCGACCGTGCCCGCGGCCACGAGCGCGTCCAGCGCGCGGGTGACTGCGGCCTTCTTGTGCCCCTTGTGCGCGAGCAGGTCGCACAGCCCCTGCACGCCAAAGGGCCTGTTCTCGCGCTGGAAGATTTCGAGGACGTCCGCGTCCGCCATGATTGGGTGGTGGGTTCGATGCGTGCTTTTTGCGTGAAAGTGTGGTGGGCGCGAGCGTGAGACGTTCGTTTGTCGATCGGCGATCGAATGGGCTGGTGGGTTTCGCGACGTTTGGCGTGTGCGATTCAAGCTGTCGTCTCGAGCAATTCAAAGGTGACGACCGTCGGCGGCGAACGTCCTTGCCGCCGACTTCTCGTCGGGCGGCGGAGCAGCTTCCACACCAAACGACCGGGCGCACACGATCGCTCCTCGGACAGAACCGCACACGCGCGATAGACAGACCCCTTCTCATCACACGACACGCTTAGAAGAAAGATGACGGCGCGCGGCGCCTGCGCGGGACCGCCCATCGGCGCCGCAAGAGGCACCACGCCTGGTGTCGGCGCAGCGGCTGGTCCCGCGACGCGGCCGCGCCCCCGTGCTCTAGCATCCCGCTTGTCGGCGCGGGCGCACCCCACGAACAAGCCTAGCGGCGGCAGTGACAACCGCCGCAGGACCAAGGCCGAAACTGCCGCCGCCGCCGCCGCTGATGCCGATGCCGTCGGGGCGCGCGCGCCGCCGCCGCCGCCGCCGCGCCCGCCGCCGCCCACGACGGTCCCCAAACAACCCCCCGCCACTTCCGGCCTCGACGCGCTCGTGCTCGACGACGCCTACTACCGCGAGCAGCTCGGCACCACGCGCGAGGCGCTGCTGGCGCGCGAGCGCGAGTGGCTGGCCACCGACATCGACCCGGACGGCGGGCGCGCGCTGACGGAGGAGGAGCTGGCGCGCGAGGCCGCTGGAGGAGGGGGCGGCGGCGGCGGCGACGCAACGACGGCGACGACGACGGCGACGGCGACGGCGGCGCCCACAGCAGGAGACAAGCAGCTCCGCCTCGAGCAGCAGCCGGACGGCACGGTTTTGATCGAGAGCGAGGCCGAGTGGCGCGCGCGGCGCGAGGCGTCTTGGGCGCCGCGGCGGCCCGCCAGGCGGCGGCAGACGTACGGGCCAGCGGCCCCGGCAGCGGCGACACCGACGAGCGCGGCGACCGCGGAAGCGGCAGACGCCGCTGCCGCCGCAAACGCCGACGCCGGCGCCGGCGCAAACGACCCGGACGACGACGACGACGCGGACGGCCGCGCCCTCGACTCCCTCCTCTCCTCCGTCGCCCCCGCCGTCGTCATGGCGGGCTTCCACTCGGACGAGTACGCCGCCGCCCGCGCCCGCCTCGACATGGCCGGCGGGCAGGCCGTCCGCGTGCTGCCCGCCACGGCGCGGCTGCTGGCCGGCACGGCGGCAGCGGCGGCGGCGGCGGGCGAGGCAGACTGGTCCCTGCCGCCGCCAGCCGAGTGGGTGTCCGGCGGGGGGGCCGGGGCCCGGCGCGCGGTGCTGCTGGTGGGCTTGGCGCCCGAGGCGCAGGCGGCGGCGCTGGCGCTGCTGGACGGCGCGGGCGCCGAGCTCTTTCCAGAGGCGAGGAGAGCGGCGGTGGGCGGCAGCGGCGGCGGCGGCAACGGCGGCGGCAATGGCGGCGGCGGCGGCCGGCCGGCCATCGCGGTGGCCGAGCTGTCTGCGCGAAACCTGCGGCGCACGCTCGGGGAGGTGCTGGCCGAGGCGGTCAAGGAGCAGATCATCGACGCCGGCCGGCGCGATCGTTCCGCGGCGGCGGCGGCACCCGTGATCGACGTGGGGGGGGCTGCGGCGGCGGGCGCCGAGGAGGGGAGCGAGGAGCGGGCGGCGGCTGCGGCTGCGGCTGCCGCTGCGGCGGGCGCCACCGTCGGCGCCCGCGCTTCTTCCCCCTCCGCCTCCGCCAGCGAGGAGGACCGGCGGCGGCGCGCCTCCGAGCGCTTCGTCGCGGGCGGCGCCAAGGCCCTGCCGCCCGTGCACGAGGTCGTGGACGCCGAGGTCGCGCGCGCACGGGCGCAGAGCCTGGTCGACAAGGCGAGGCGGCAGCAGCAGCGGGGCGGCGCGGGCGGCGCGCGGCCGGCCGCCGCTGACCCCAACGCCGCCGCCGCCGCCGACGCCGACGCCGACGCCGGTGCGGCGCCTGCCGCCGCCGCCTTTGCCGCCTCCGACCCGGACGACTACAGCGACGAGATGATCGACCAGGACGCGTACCGCGCCTTCGTGCGCGCCGCGGAGGAGGCCCTGGCGGGCGTGCGCGAGGGGGCCGAGGGGACCGGGGCGGGCGCCGGCGAGGGCGGGGCGCAGGGGGCCGACGGCGACGCCCTCCGTCGGTGGTTCGCGGCCGCGGGCGCCGGGGGCGGCGGCCCCGCCGCCTTTGATGTTTCGTGGCCCGAGGACGAGGACGAGGCCGCGACGGCGCCTCGGGAGCCTGTCGCGGCCGCGGCGCGGCGGCAAGGAGCGGAGGGGGCGGCGGCGGCGGCGGTGGCGGGAGGAGCAGAGGCGCCGGCGGAGGAGGAGCAAGGGGAGGAGGAGGAGGAGCAAGACGAGGGGAACGGCCTGCTGTGGCCGGCGCTGGCCGACTTTGGCGCCGGCGGCGGGCTGGACGATCTGGACGCCCTGCTTTCGGCCGTCGGGCCGCCGCCGCCGGCCGCGGGAGCGGCAGCGGGAGCAGGGGCGGCAGCCTCGGCGGCGGCTCCGTCTTGGGCGGACGACGAAGAGGAGGAGGAGGACGACGGCGGGGCCGCTCCAGGCGGCGGCGGCGGCGGCGCCCTGGCAGACGCGCAGCCGTCGGTGCTCGCGGCCGTGCGGGAGGCGCTCCGGCAGGGCGCCGACGCGGGCAGCCTGCAGCGCGCGCTGAGCGGCGAGGACCCCTCTGCCGCCCAGGCGCCAGGGCAGCAACGGCAGCAGAAGCAGGGGCAGCAAGGGCAGCAAGAGCAGCCGCAGCGGCAGCGGCAGCAGCGGCAGCAGCGGCAGCCCCAGGCCCCCCCCTCGTCGTCAGCGCGCCGCCGCCGCGCTCCCGTCGGCCCCTCCCCCCCGCCCTTCCCCGGAGAAGGCCAGCGAGTCGAGAAGGAGGGCGACGCCGAGGCCGCCGCCCGCCGCCGCGCGCGCACGGCCGTGGCCGGCGGCGAGGGCGTCGAGGGCGTCAAGCGCGAGGGCAGGGCCGCGCAGCTCGGCGAGCTCGTGCGGTTCCGGCCAGAGGTGCGGCGGGCGCTGGACGCGGGTGGGGACAACGTGCGGATGGTCGACCTGAGCAAGCTGCCGGCCAAGCAGCGGCGGAAGTACGCCGCGGCGGCGGGGGGGCAAGGGGAGCAGCAGCGGAAGCAGCGGGAAGGGGAGGCGGAGGAGGCGGACGGGGCGCGGGGCGGCGGGACGGAGCCGCCGCCGCCGCCGCCGATGCCGCAGGCAAAAAAGCCTGCCCCGAAAGCTCGTTCTTTCAGGATCGACCTGACCGCGGGCGCCGCGGGCGACGCCCTGGCGGAGCAGTCGAGCTGGGCCAGCGTGCAGGAGCTCGAGCTGTCGCGCGCGGCGCGCGCGGCCCGCGGCGCGCTCGGCGCCGCCGCCGCTGCGCCCGCCGCCGCCGCCGCCGCCGCCGCCGCTGCCGCCGCTGCCGCCGACGCCGCCGACGCCGCCGCCCCGCAGCCCGCCGCCCCGGCCTCCTCCGCCCAGCCGCAGCCCCTCTCGGCCGCACGCGTGCGCCAGATGGCCCGGGCGGCCGCCGACAGCGGCCTGAGCGCGCGGCGCCTGGTCGCCGAGGCGCTGGCGGCGGACCTCAAAATCGAGCGGGGGGCGCTCGAGGCCGCCGGCGTCGAGGCGCCGACGGAGGCCGACGTGGCCGAGGCGCGGGCGGCGCGGAAGGGCGCGGCGGCCATGGCGGAGGCGGAGGCGGCGGAGGCCGAGGCCGAAGCGGCGAAGGCGGCCAAGGGCAGGGACGGGGCGCCTGCGACGCGGGCCCCCGCGCCGGTGCCGACGCCGAAGGAGAGCGGCGGCGGCCGCGGCGGCGCGCGGCCGTGGGGCGCGGCGCTCGCGGCGGGCGCCAAGCGCCGGCCACCGCCGCCGCCGCCGCCGCAGCAGCCGCCGCGCGCGGCCGGGCCGCCCCCCCCGTCGCCCCCTTCTCAACAGCAGCAGCAGCCGCAATCGCAGCAGCAGCAGCAGGAGGGGCGGCAAGGCGCACCGCCGCCGCCGCCGCCGCCCCTGCGCCCCGCCGCCGCCGTCCCGATGTCGCACGAGGCGCTGCTCAGGGCCGCCGAGCGCCAGGGCAAGACGCTCGAGCAGCTGGTCGCCGAGGCCAAGGCCAAGGGCGTCGACCTGCTCGTCTGAGAGGCGGAACGGAGGGCGGTGGATTTTTCTACTTACACGGCCGTTCTATGAGAGGGGGTTGTCGTCGGGGGGGCCGCCCCGTTGGTGTGGGGCAAGGGGGAGCGGGGAAAGGGGAGAGGAGGCGAGGGCATAAGGGGGAAATTAGAGGCTCGCAGAGCCTTGTTGTGGTGTGTCGCGTCGTGTTGTGTCGTGTTGAGCTGCTGGGGCAACGCCCGCATCCCCCCCAACCCGGCGATTCGGGCTCTATGTTCTCGTCGCCGCCGCCGCACGGGGGCGGCGATATTTTCCGAAATGGGACGGTCTTGCCCACGCCGCAGAAATCCCCTTCAAGGCTGCGCCGACTTGGCCATCTTGGCCATCTTGGACCCGTCCTTCATCTCGACCACCATCGGCGCCGCCAGCTTGGGCGCCACGACAACGCCGGCGACGCCGGGCGCGGCGGGCAACATCGCCGCCGGCAACATCGCCGGCAGCGCCGCCGGCATTGTCTTGGCGGCCGCGACCAACTTGGCGTCCCCCTTGTAGGGCATCATCACCTTCTTGGCGGCCATTTTGACGTCCCCCTTGGCGACGACGGCGACGGCAGGCATCACCATCGCGGGCCCGGCGGCCACGGCGCCGTCCTTCAGCACGAGCGACAGCATCGGGCGCTCGTCCTTGCCGCCGTACTTGCGCATCTTCATCTCGTACTTTTTCATCCTCTTCTCGTACTTGCTCAACTTCTTGTCGTACTTGCCGGCGACGGCGGCGGGCGCGACGACGGCGATGCCGCCGGCAACAGCGGGCCCGACCGCGGCGCCCGCGGCGAGCGCGGCGGCGGCCTTCTTGTCGCAGCCCTTCTTGCCGTACCCCTCGGGCCCGCCCGCCGCCATGAGCGCGTACGGCGTATCGACGAAGGTGCCGTCGGCGTAGGTCGTGCGCACGGCGGCGATTTGTTCGGGCGTCACGCCGAGCGAATACATCATCTTGGCGAGCTTTTTCCCGCCATACATTTTTTTGTACAGCTTTTTGTCGCCATCGTCCTCGTCGTCGTACTTGTCGGGCTTGTCGTACTTCTCGGCGCGCGCAGGGATGGCGGCCGAGACGGCCAGCAGCAGCACGAGGGCCGCGAGGGCTGTCGTTTCATTTTTTGCGTGGACGGCGGCGGGGGGCGGGGGAGCGGGGGGCGAGAGCGGGGTTTTTTCGCTCGTTAGGTCGGGTGGCGGGAAGAGGAAGCTGTGCCGTTGAAAAGCTCTGAACACTCGTGTTGCGGCCTCATCCTGGAGCGGACGCTCGCGCCCAATGCGCCGCCGTACAGATCCCGTCGGGCTTTAGCCGGCGGGCATGCTTGAAGGAGCGCTAGGTCGCGCGCTGGCGGTCGGTGAGGCCCCGGACGATACGAGAAGGTGCTTAAGACTTCACTCACCCGTGGCGCGCGAGTTCATCTCGGGCGTCGGCGGTGTCGCGCGGCGCGATGTAACGACGTGTAGGTGGTGATGATCACGTGCGATTGGATTGTAGGGGGCTAGGGGATCGCGATAGATTGACTAGGGGATGGGTGCAAAAAAAGAGAGCGACCACCCGTTCTATGCCCGCCGCCGCCGCCCGTCGAGCCCAACGGCGCCGCCGGCAAAGTCGCCGGCCCCGCCGCCGCCGCCGACGCCGCCGGGGCCTCCTCCTCCCCCAAACCCTCCGCCGCCGCCAAAGCCGCCGCCACCCCCGCCACCCCCGGGGCCGAAGCGCCGGCCCCCAAAGCCGCCGCCGCCGCCACCGCCGCCGCCACCGCCGCCGTATTCTTGTGGCGGCGGCCATTGCTGCCACCCCGCCTGCTGCTGCTGCTGCTGCTGCTGCTGGCCAAACTGGGGCGGCGCGACGGCGCCCGTGCCGCCCGGGCCGCCGCTGCCATCGCGCGGCTGCCGCCACCGCCGCCGCTGCCCCCGCCCCTGGCCCTGCCCCTGCATGCCGCCCTCTCCGCTCGCCCCCCCGTCCGCGCCGCCGCCGCCGCCGCCAACGCCGCCCGCCCGAAAGCCCCTGGGCGCCAACCCTAGCGGCAGCTCGCGCGTCAGCACCGTTCCGTTCTTCAGCGTGATCTCCAGCCGCGCCAGCGCCTCACCCTCCCGGGGCGGCGCTCCTTGAGACGGCCGCCCGCCGCCGCCGCCGCCGCCGCCGCCGCCGAGCGCGGGCACCTGCACGCGCTGGCCGGAGACCGTCACGCCGACGACGCTCGAGACGTCCCGCGGCCCGAAGGATCCGCCGCCGCCTCCACCTCCACCGCGCGGTCCTTGCCCCTGCCCTCGCCCTTGCCCGAGCGGCGGCGGCCCGCCCCCGCGCTGTCCGCCGCCGCCGCCGCCGCCCCCGCGCCCTTGTCCGAAGGGCGCCTCGACGGCGCTGCCGTTGCTGAAAAGGAGTTCCACCTTGGTCACGTCCGCTCGGAACGTCTGGTTCGCCGCGGGCGGCCGGGTGGACACCGTGCCGTTCCGGTACGTCACCCTCAGGTTGGAAATGCTGACGCCGCCGTTGAAGTCGAGCGGCGGCCTAAATCTCGGCGAGGCGCCGCCGCCGCGCTGGGCGGACGCCGGCCGGGGCGCGCCGACGACGGTCACCAGGAGGAGCAGCCAAAGCGAGGCGGCGGCGGCTCCGGCGACGGCGACGCGCCCGCGCGGGCGTCGATGGGCGGCGGCGGCGAAGCCTCCGCGCGGGCGTCGATGGTGCTTGCGGGCTCTCATCTCGCGACGTGGCCGCCGGCGCCACTCTCTATCTCTGCGAAAGGAGGAGTTCCCAGAACCCTTTCGGGAAAGGGTTTTCTCCGCTCTCGCTTTTCTTCTCACGTAATCGATTCCGTCGAGCGATTGATGCAAGGGGTTTTGAATGCGCGTCTCGACGAGGTAGGTGTCGATGCATGACAGTTGCGGGATTGGAGTCGCTTCCCGTGGAGATGCAATCGCGATTGAATCGATTCGGGGGGA
>Ga0209491_10000299_pt1:77500-98215 | contig 98215 bp, 39 predicted proteins | sample BON02_FD_187213 | JGI IMG/M metagenome (GOLD analysis project Ga0209491, IMG submission 187213) | Freshwater microbial communities from Lake Bonney liftoff mats and glacier meltwater in Antarctica - BON-02 (SPAdes) (version 2) | ecosystem: Environmental > Aquatic > Freshwater > Ice...
GGGGGCCGTCTTCCGCCCCCCCGCTTCCTCTTCAGGTTTCAGTTTGCACGTAAGAGTGTTGTTGTCGAGGCCGGGAGCGAGAGAGGCGCAGATGATGCGCACGAGGCCCTCGCCGCCAAGGGGCGGAAATCGCATAAGGGCGGCAAAGAGGGCCGGCCCTTGCGTGGATGTCCTGTTGTCGTCTTGTCCGAACCGTTCGCCGGCGTTTGCGCGCGCGCAAGAACGGAAAAAAAAAGAGAGCGAAACACGAAACACGAAAAACGTCGCTCCCGACATTCAGACCGCCCCCCGCTTGGCGCCGGCGCCGGCTCCCGCGCCAGCCGCCGCCGCCGCCTTGGCGGCGGCGGCCTTGGCCGACGCGATCAGGCCCTCGGACGGCGGCGGCGAGGCCTTTTGCTGCGGCGGCGGCGGCGTCGCGGGGGGCGACGGCGGCCCCCCGGCCGCGCCCGGCGCCGGCGCCGCCGCCGCGGCCGCCTCTTCCTGGCCCGCCGCCGCCGCCGCCGCCGCCGCCGCCGCCGCGACCCCCACCTCCTCCTCCTCCTTGCCGCCCCCCTCGCCCACCTTGGCCACCAGCGCCAGGATGTCCCCGCCGCTCAGCGTCTCCCGCTCCATCAGCTCCCCCGCGAGCGCGTGCAGCTGCCCCTCGTACCGCTTGAGCACGCCGCGTGCGCGCGCCGCCGCCCCCTCGACCAGCGCGCGCACCTCTGCCTCGACGAGCGCGCGCGTCTCGCCGCTCAGCCCTCCGTCGCCGCCGCCGCCGCCGCCGCCGCCCTCGTAGTCCAGGGCCACCGCGCCGACCTTGTCCGACATGCCGTACCGCGTCACCATGGCGCGCGCGAGGGCAGTGGCCTGCCGCAGGTCGCTGCTGGCGCCGGAAGTCACGTCGTCCTCGCCGTATACTAATGCCTCCGCCGCCCGCCCGCCCATGCACACGTCCAGGCGCGCGAGCATCTGCCGGCGCGACGCCGACACGCGGTCCTCCTCGGGCAGCTGCGTGACCATGCCCAGGGCCTGGCCGCGCGGCACGATCGTGGCCTTGTGCACGGGGTCGGCGCCGCGCGTGTGCACAGCCACTAAAGCGTGCCCGCCCTCGTGGTAGGCAGTAAGCCGCCTCGACGCCTCGCTGACGCGCGCGGACCGGCGCTCGGCGCCCATGAGGATGCGGTCGCGCGCCGCCTCGAGCGCGGCCATGTCCACGGAGGGCGACCCGGCCTTGGCGGCGTGCAGGGCGGCGGCGTTGACCAGGTTGGCGAGGTCGGCGCCGCTGAAGCCGGGCGTGCCGCGGGCCGTCACCCTCAGGTCGACGTCGGCGGCGCGCGGCACGCCGCGAAAGTGCGACTCGAGGATGGCCACCCGGCCCGCCACGTCCGGCGCGGACACCACCACGTGCCGGTCGAAGCGGCCCGGGCGCACCAGCGCCTTGTCCAGGACCTCGGCAAAGTTGGTCGCCGCAACCACGATGACGCCTTCGGCCGGCTTGAAGCCGTCGAGCTCGACCAGCAGCTGGTTGAGAGTCATTCGCATGTAAGTTTGGTCTTTGGGGGACCGGTTGCCGCCGATGGCGTCGATCTCGTCGATGAAGACGATGCAGGGCGCGTGCTTCTTGGCGGCGGCGAACAGGTCGCGCACGCGGCGCGCGCCGACGCCGACGAAGACCTCCTCGAACTCGCTGCCGCTGGTGTAGAAGAAGGGGACGCCGGCCTCGCCCGCCACGGCGCGCGCCAGCATCGTCTTGCCCGTTCCAGGGGGGCCGACCAGCAAGACGCCCTTGGGCAGCTTCCCCCCGAGCGCGGTGAAGCGGGCGGGGTCGCGCAGGTAGGCCACGATCTCCTCGAGCTCGGCCTTGGCCTCGTCGACGCCCTTCACGTCGGAGAAACGCGTCGAAGACTCCATCTGGGGCGTCAGGTCGGGCGAGTTGAGCATGCCCTTCCCGAGCGGGCCCTTGTCGTCGAGGAAGGCGCCCGCGGCCGTGACGAGGATGAAGGCCAGGCCCAGGGAGCGGACGACGCGGGCGAGCTGCGACGCGAGCGAGGGCTCGGCGTGCGTGATGACGAGGGGGTTTCGCGCCGAGCCGGCGGGCGACGAGGATGCGCCCGCGGCGGCGGCGGCCGCCGCAGCAGCGGCGGCGGCCGCAGCGCCTCCGTACCCTCCCCCCGCGCCCCCCCCGGCGTGCTGCTGGGCGGCAATCGCGGCGGCCAGCGGCGAGGCGGACGCCGCCGAGGACAGGGCGTAGTGCTGCTGCTGAAGCTGCTGCTGCTGCTGCTGCTGCAGGGCCGAGGCCAGCGCCGCCTGCGCCTGCATCGCCGCCTGCTGCGCCGAGTGCGCCGAGGCGGCGGCCTGCGCGGCGGCGGCGTCGGCGGCGGCCGGGCCGAGCGCGTAGGACGCGGCGGCGGCAGGGTGGCGCGCGGCGGCGCCCCCGAGGCGCTGGTGGGCGGCCGCGAGCATGGCGTCGGACGCCTGCGCGGCGGCGGCGGCCTCGTCGGCGGCGGCGGCGGCACGCGCAGAGGCGCCGCCGCCGCGAAAGGCGCCGCCGGAGAAGAAGGCAAAGGCGCGGCGCTGCTGCTGCTGCTGCTGCGTCTGCTGCAGCTGGCGCGCGCCGGCGCGATGCAGCTGCGACCCAGATCCGGCGGCGATCCTGAGGCCGCTGCTGGCCAAGGACGACAGCGACGAGGACGACGACCAGGCGGCTGCGGCTGCTTCGGCGGCGACGGCGGCCGCGCGCGACGCCTGCGCCGCCGCGACGCCGCGCACGGCGAGCAGGAGCGGGGCGCGGCGCATGGTAGGGGGGGGACGCAGGCGCGGCTCGCTGGTTGTGCCTAGGCTCGCGTGATTGCGGCCTCGCGATTTGCCCTTGATCGATCGGTCCTCGGGACAGGAGAGAGGGCTCGCGTGTGGTGGTGGTGGTGGTGATTTCTCGGTGCTCTCTGTCCTTCTGCTGCGTCCCGCACGCGCTGCTCGGCACGCGCGCACGGCAGGAGCAGGTAGCAGCGTTCCCTCCGCGGTGGGTGGGGCGGGAGAGAGGTGGAGGCGTGGGCGTGCGAAGTGACTTGAAGGGCGAGTGCTCGTTTCCTGATTTGGATGCGCGGCGCGTGGTGGCGCGCGTGTGTATGTCGACGCGGTGCGTGTGTTCGCGCGAGCGCGAGAGGTGTGATTGATGGGCGGGGGTGTTTGTGGGAGCGATTGATCGACGGGGGTGAGGCTGTCGTTTTCTCTGCAGAGAGAGAGAAAATGGAGGGCCGAGGGCCTGCACCATGCAAAAACGCCCTCCTCCAAGCTCCCGTCCATCCCCACACCCTCTGTTCCCATCCTCCTTTCACATCGTCAAACTAGGTGCGCCCTATCGTCCTGCTAGCTTGGCTGGTGTCACCGTCGTATCCCATTCGACAGCGCGCGGCGTTTGCGTCCCCCACGGTCGCTACAACCCTTCGTTCTCCCCCGCCGACAGAGAGACGGAGTGATTGCCGCGACTCGCGCCTCCGGCGGCCGATCGAGACGATCCCAGGCGTCCGGACGTGCGAGCCGAGAGGACGTCCTTTGCCTGGATCGCGAGAGAGAGACCACGAACTGAACCAGCAGGAGAGAGCCGCCGGTCTCACCCTCTCCTCCTCACCGCACGCAAACGACACAACGCATCACAGGTGGCGGCCCGCTGAGCCTTGGACACAAGCCAGCCATGCAGATCTTCGTCAAGACCCTCACGGGCAAGACGATCACGCTCGAGGTGAGGCACAGAGAGACGCGAGACGGACGCGAACGCGCCACAGCGGCGCCGCCGACGCCGCCGACGGCGACCACGAGACGCCGACGAGAGACGCCGACGAGAGACGCCGACGCCGACGCTCGCCGCCCGCCCGCCCTCCCCCCCCGAAAACCCAAAACCAAAAACCGCAGGTCGAGTCGTCCGACACGATCGAGAACGTCAAGTCCAAGATTCAGGACAAGGAGGGGATCCCCCCGGACCAGCAGCGCCTCATCTTTGCCGGCAAGCAGCTCGAGGACGGCCGCACGCTCGCCGACTACAACATCCAAAAGGAGTCGACGCTCCACCTAGTCCTCCGACTCCGCGGGGGCATCATCGAGCCGTCGCTGATGATCCTAGCGCGCAAGTACAACCAGGACAAGATGATCTGCCGCAAGTGCTACGCGCGCCTGCACCCGCGCGCGAAGAACTGCCGCAAGAAGTCGTGCGGGCGCACCAACCAGCTGCGCCTGAAGAAGAAGGTCAAGGGCTAAAAGCATAGAGCGCGGTGGGCGGCACGCTCTTGGCGCGGGCGGCGCGCAAAGACGGGAGGGGCCAGGCTTTCGGGCCGCGCCCTTCTCGGAGCCGGCGCGGCGAGGCAGCTAGGTAGCGGCGCTGCGCGCGCGTCTCGTCGAATGTGTAAAAACGACCGGCGTCTTCGATTCTTTATTCAGTTGCCAGCAGGGCGTTTTTTTCCTTTGCGCGACAGAGCGCGACAGAGCGCCGCAGATGGCGGCGGGCGCAAAGGCGCGGCCGCTCAGCATATTTTGTCGGGTGTGCTGCTCGTTACACAGACACGCAACGACGACGATCCGGGTCGATCGGGTGGGTCGAAAGGGGCGCGTGCGGACGATTGAGGTTCGTGTGCGAATTAAAGAGGGAAAAAGGCCGACGGAGGCCGGGAGGCCGCGGGCGGCGGGGGGTGGCAAGGCGGCGCGCTTTTTGTCATTTTGGTTTGTTTGTTTTTGCGCCTTGGAACGCTCATGCGCAAGTGCGTTGCCAGCCATTGGGGCTGGGCGCCGTGTCATTGTCGGGCGTCGTTTTGTCCGGGGGGGGGGGGCCCGTGCTCGTCGTTACGCGCCCGCCGGCGGCGGCGCTGCTGCTGCTGCTGCTGCTTCTGCTTTTGCTGCTGCTGGTGCTGCTGCTGGTGCTGCCGCTGCTTCCGCCTTGGCCTCCGTCGCCGGCGTGACCTCGGCCTCCTCCTGCGCCTTGGTCGCCTCCGCCTCCTTCTTCTCGGCGGCCGGCGCGGGCGCGGGCGCGGCCGCCGCCGCCGCCGCCTCGACCTTCCTCTCCTTTTTGACCGACGGCGCGCCCCCGCTGGCCGCCGCCGCCGCCCCGGCCGCCGCGCTCGCCGGCCGCTTCTTCCCCGCGGCCCCCGCCCCGGCCGCCGTCTCCTCCTGCATCAGGCTCGCCTCCACCGCCCCCCGCACCCGCCGGTCGTACTCCCGCCGGTCGTCGCCGTAGAGGCGCGCCGCCTCAGAGTTGGCCGGCGAGTTTGGATTTGGGTCGCACAGCAAGGATTGGATCGACGTGAGCACCGCCGAGACGTCGTAGATGGGCGACCACTGGTTCTGGAGGATGTCGAGGCAGATGGCGCCGTCGGCGTAGACTGTTTTTTTGCGTGTTTTTTTCGGCCGAGGAGGAATGACGGGGGGGGCGTGAGCTGTTGGCGGGGGCGACACTTGCTGCGGACGCGTTTTGCGGCACAAGAAAGGAAACCGAACATAGACGCAACTGTTTGGGTGGAACATGGCGGACTTGAACTTGACGACGGGGGGCTTGTTGGGGTACTCCTCGGAGAACTGCATCGTCAGCCGGAACGTGCCTGTCGTGCGCGTTTTTTGGGGGGAAGGGGGAAGGAGGGGGGAGGAGAGGAGCGAGGGGTGAGCGAGCGGCGACGGCCGGGCGGCGGCGACGGCACGTGGCGGGAGCAAAGGCACCCCCCCTTTTCGGCAACGCACCTCCGTCCCAGGGCGTGTCCTCGGGCCCGAAGATGACGGCGTTCCACATCATGATGTTGTCCGAGCAGGGCGTGCCGTTGACGCCCTGCGGCGGGTCCGTCTGCAGGCGCTTGAAGTCCCGCATCAGTCGCTGTGTGTGTTGCCGCGTCGGTTTGGCGGGTCAGGCGATGGGTGTACGAGGTGAGCGATCGCTGGAGGGGAGAGGACGTGCGTGGCGGTCGCGTCGTGTCGTTTCCACGAACGAGGAGGAGGAGGAGGCGGCGGGGGGGGACAAAAGGACAGTCGCCTTGGTTTGTGATTCCCGCGCGTTCAATCGCGTCCCGTGCGCAACGCACTGCGCCGGCGGAGGGAACGCGTGGGCCCCGCGCAACATGCGCATTCGCTCACCTTGCGCGCGGGCGTCGACATGGCGCCCGTGGATTGCTTTTCTTTTGTCTCCGTTCAAACTTTGGCCCGCCGCTTGCAGAGGACCCTCTCTTTATCTTGCACAATGCCGAGGAGAAGTGAAAGTTGGGAGTGATATCGTGTCATCAAGCGCGTGCTTGGCTTTGAAGCGAAACGAGGGATTGTGGCGAGGTGGCTGGCAGCCTCGCCCACGAAGTGACGACCGCCGAGAGCTGGCGGCGGCGGCGGCGCGCTGCGTGCTCTCGTTGGGGCAGCGAGAGAGCCGCAAAGGGCGCCGCGAATCGGCACCCCCTCCCTCCCTCCTCCCCGCCCAAAAAACCAAGAGCCAAAGCACTCTCGTTTCGGCGCGCCTTTTACACCGTCCGCGGAGGGAATCCCGCGTTCACCCGCCGACCGGCCCCGCGCCCCCGCCCGTGCCCGGCGCGAGCTCCCCCGCCGGCGCCGGCAGCCGCAGCCTGTCCTCGCCCTCGACGATGCGCGCGCGCACGATCACGTCGCCCGTCCGCAGGCGCCGGAGCACCGAGTCGTAGCCCTTGGTGACGTAGCCGGCGACGGGCAGCTGCCCCTCGTCGAAGGCGAGGCCGCTCAAACCCGCCTGGGACCTGTCGAATTTTCCGACAAACCACTGGGAGCCACTGACAAAGGCGGGGTCGCCGTCGGGCAGGCGCGCCAGGCCGACCGCCCCCTCGACCGACAGCGGCAGCACGGGAAGCTCGCCGCCGGGCACGTCCAGGGGCAGGCGGTAGACCGGGTCGAACTCGCCCTGCGGCAGCATCTCGAGGGGCACGGGCGGGCGCTCGGCGGCGGCGCCGGAGCCGGGCCGCGGGCCGACAAGGACGGACGCGAAGCTGGCGGCCACCTTTGTTCCGTCGTACAGGCCCGCGCGCACGTTTGCCGCCAGCCTCCCCGCGGTCAGCGGGGCCGAGTAGCCGTCGAGCGTGATCTCGGCCACCCCTGTGGACGCCAGCCCACCTCCCCGCTCGTCGTCGGCGAAGGCCGGCGCGCCGTCGCCGCCGCGCGACACCTCCAGGCGGACGACGGCGCGCCCGCGCAGCACGGGCCTGCCCTCGGCGTACGCCGGGGGCAGCCGGAACGCCAGGTCCGGCGCCTGCAGCAGCTCGAGGTCGGCCGTCGCGCGCAGGGCGTCCGCGGCACGGCTGCCCGCCCAGTCGGCCTGCTGCGCGGCGATCGCCTGACGCAGCTGCCCGAGCGACACCTCGAGGCGACGGAGCGCCGCCTCGCCGCGCGCGCGCTCGCCGTCCGGCACGCCCTCGAGCAGCCGCAGGGCCGGGCCGGTGACGGCGGCCGGCGGCGCGCCTGGTGTCGCCGCCGCCGATGCTGGTGCCGCCGCCGCGGCCGCCGCCGCCCCGCCGCCGGCCGCCGCGCCCCCGCCCGACCCCGACGTCCCCGACGCGCCCGCCACCAGCGCGAGCGCCGTGTCGGCGTCGGCGGCCATCGAGCCCCACGGCTTGCGCTGGGGGATGCGCAGCAGGAAGCCGACGTCCTCGACCTTCTTCTGGACGGCCTGGACGGACGGGTTGAAGGCCGGGATGGAGCGGCGGAGCGCGGCCTCGGCGGTGCGGGGGATGCGCGCGTTGGGCGACGAGAGCAGCGCGTGGGCGGGCGGCGGCAGCGCGGCGAGCGGGGCGCCGGCGCCGAGTAGCAGGGCGGCGGCGAACGAGGCGAGCGCGACTCTCTGCGGGTTGGGTGCTGCTGCTACTGCCGCCGTCATTGGTGCTGCCGGTGCTGGTGATGGTGCTGGTGCTGATGGGGCCGGCTTGGGCGACGCGAGCCCGGCCCCGGCTCTGGCGCGGGAGCCGATCATTTGTGGTGAGGGGGGAGGAGTGTGTTATGCGTCCAACGCGCGCCTCTGGCGAGAAGGAATGCTGAGAAGCGGGTGGGTGGGTCGCGCAAGGTATGGAGGGTCTCGAGCAAGTGCGAGGCGTCGGTGGCCAATGGTCGCGGTCCTTTTTGACAAGCGGCGAGCGATCGCTCGGTCGGCGCGTCTCCCCGCCGCTTTCGGCGGAACGACAAACGCTCCCATCCTCGCCGCCAGACGGAAAAGATCACGAACAATAATTACATCCGAGCAAGGGCTAGGACTTGATTAGTATTATTAGAGGTGGGTAGGTACACGCGGGAGTGACGGGGGACAGAGGAGGATGGATGATGAAATGATAGGAAAGGGGAAATGAGTGAAGGGGTGGATTGTGTCGCCTTTGCGGGGGCGCTCTCTTGTCTGCCGCCGCGTTTGCCGCCGCTGGTTGTTCTTTTCGAGAGCACACAGTCAGATGTTGTGTGTGATGATGCGGTCGCTCAGTCCGAGTCCCGGCCGCTGCAGCAGCTGTCCCCCGCCTCGAGGTCGTGCGTGTGCTTGGCGTCGGGCGCCTCGGCGCAGCCGCCCTCGCCGCCGCCGCCGCCGCTGCCGCCGCCGCTGCCGCCGCTGCTGCCGCCGCTCCCCTGCTTGCGCCCGCCTCCTCGGCCCGCGCGGTTGTGGCCGTCGCCGTGGTCGTGCGCGTGGCCGCAGTCGCCGAGCGCGTGGTCGTGATTGTGGTCGTGTGAGTGAGAGTGAGCGTGGTTACGCGCGTGGCCGCTGCCGTGGCCGTGCCCGCCGCCGCAGCAAGGCGGCGGCGCAACGGCGACGGTCGCCGGCGCCAGCGCCGGTGCCAACGCCGCCTCGGGGCCGTGGCCGTTGTGGCTGTGGCCGTGGCCGTGGCCGTGGCCGTGGTCGCCGCCGTGGTCGCGGTCGCAGGCCTCGAGGGTGCCATAGTCATGGTGGTGATGGTGGCCGTGATCGCGGCGGCCGTGCGCGTGGCCGTTTGGGCCGCAGCAAGGCGAAGGCGACGGCGACGGCGCGACGGCGATCGGGACGCCGACGGGCGCCAGGCCGCCCGTCGCCGCCGCCGCCGCGCCCACGCCGCCGCAGGCGCCGCCCGCGCAGCACGCGCCCTCCGCCGCCGCCCCGCCCCGCCGCCAAAACAGCCGGCGCAGGCGCCACGCGCGCAGGCGGCCGCGCACGCCCGCCTGGCCGGCTGCTTTCCCCTCGCCCCCAAAAGCGCCGGAGAAGACGCCGCTGCCGCCTCCGCCGCCGAAAGCGCCGCCGCCGCCGCCAAAGCCGCCGCCGAGCAGCGTCAGAGAGTGCAGCACCACCACCAGCGCCGACCCCACGTCCGCCAGCACGCTCTGCCACAGGGCCACGCGCCCCATGCCCGCCAGCGCCAGGACCGCCAGCTTGACCCCCACCGCGAAGGCGATGTTGGCCCAGACCACGCGCCGCAGCCTGCGGGACAGGCCCAGGGCCTCTGGCAGGCCGCGCAGGTCGTCCGTGAACAAGACCACGTCGGCGGCGTCGACGGCCAGAGCGCTGCCTCCCGCGCCCATGGCGACGCCCACGCCCGCTCCGGCCAGGCAGGGGGCGTCGTTGACGCCGTCGCCCACGTGGGCGACGTAGCGGCCGCCGGAGGCGGCCTCGCGGACGGCGGCGGAGCGGCCGCTGACGCGGCGCCAGCGGGACCAGGCGCCGCCGCCGCCGCCGCCGCCGGCCCACGGCGCGCACGACGAGGCGGGGGCGCGGAAGCCGAGGCGCGCCGCGCGCGCGGCCGTGGCCCGCAGCATGGCCAGCTTGCCCTCCGGCAGCAGGTCCGCGTGCACGTCCTCGGGGGGGATGCCCAGCTGGCGCGCCGCCGCGTCGGCCGCCGCGCGGCCGTCGCCCGTCAGCACTTGCGGCGGAAGAGGGAGCAGGCGCCTCAGCTCCGCTAGGACTGCCCTGGCCTCCGGCCTGACCGTGTCCGCGAGCAGCAGCAGGCAGGCCGGCCGGCCGTCGCAGACGACGTAGCAGGCGGAGGCGCCGCGGCGGGCGGCGGTGGCCAGGGCCTCGGCGCGGGCCGAGGCGAGGTCGAGGCGCGCCGACGACAAGGCCGCGGAGACGGCGGCGGAAACGGCGGCGGCGTCGCTCGACCTGCCGCCGCCGGCCGTCGTCGTCGCCGCCTCTGCAGCGGCCCCGCCGCCGCCGCCGCCACCGCCGCCGCCAGCCGCCGCCGCCCACTCCTCGACCTCCTGCTCCGCGAGGCGCAGGTTGCCGAGGGCCACGCGGCGGCCGCCGACGGTGCCGCGGACTCCCAGGCCGCCGAGGACCTCGACGCCCGTGGCCACGTCGCCGCCCGCGGCAGGGCGCAGCCCTAGGACGCCGCCGCCGCCGCCGCCGCCGCCCGCTCCGGCGTCGCCTTGGTCGTCGCCGTCGCTGTCGCCGGCGCCGTCGTGACCGCCGCCACCGCCCGCGCCCCCTCCTCCGGCCCTGCTGCCAAAGGCACCCCGCGCGGCCGCGTAGCCGATCACGGCGGCGGCCAGCGGGTGCGACGCGTGCTGCTCGAGCAGCGCCGCCGCGCGCAGGACGCGCCCCCCCGGGGCGGAGAGGGGCCGCGCGGCGCGCCGCTGCCGGCGGTGCCGCCGCTCGGCCTCGTCCTCCGCCCCGCCGCCGGCGCCCCTTGCTCCGGCCTCGCCGCCCCCGCCCCCGTCGCCGCCGGAGCCGCCGTCGTCGTCGTCGTCGTCGCCGTTGCTGCTGCTACCGCCCCCGCCCCCGCCGTAGAACCGCGCGCGCACGACCGCGAACCGCCCCTCGGTCAGCGTCCCGCTCTTGTCAAACGTCACCGCGCGCACCCCGGCGAGCGCCTCCATCGCGCCCCCGCCTTTGACGAGCACGCCGCGCCGCGCCGCCCTGGCGACCGCGCAGACCGTCGCCACGGGCGTTCCCAGCACCAGCGCGCAGGGGCAGGCCGTCACCAGGATGACTAAGGCCAGGTAGACCCAGTGCTCGGGGCCCGGGGGGATACCTAAGGCGCTGGGGACCACCGCCAGCAGGAGCGCGGCGCCGACGGCCAGGGGCGTGTAGAAGCGCGCAAACACGTCGAGCGCCCGGTCGGTCTTGGACTTGGCGGCGACGGCGCGGTCGACGGCCGCCGCCAGCGCGCTCGCGGTCGAGCTCGCGGCGGCCGCCGTGGCGCGCACGCGCAGCGCGGCGCCGCCGACGTTGACGGTGCCCGCGAGCACGGCGTCGCCGCGGCCCTTGCTGACGGGGCGGGCCTCGCCCGTGAGCATGGACTCGTCGACGGTGGTGCGCTGCTCGGCGGCCGGGCGGAGGAAGCGAGGGTCGTCGGGCTCCGTCTTGCCGCCGCCGCCGCCAAGGCCGATGCCCGCGCCGCCGCCGTTTCCGCCGCCGCCGCCCGCGCCGACGCCCACGACGGCGCCGTCGACGGGGACGCGGTCGCCTGGGCGCACCAGCACGACGTCCCCCACGGCCACGTCATCGGCGGGCACGCGGCGCACGGCCCAGCCGCCCGAGACCACGAGGGCCGCCGCCGCCGCCACCGCCGCCGCGCCTTCGCCCGACGCGCCGCCGCCGCCGCCGCCGCCGCCAGCGCCCTCGCCCGCGGGCGCCGCCGCCGCCGCCGCCTCGTCCACCAGCAGCAGCGCCGTCTCCGCCTGCAGCGCCAGCACCCCCCCCAAGGCTTCGCGCGCCCGCCCGAACGCCCGGTCCTCCAGCCACTCGGCCAGCGCGAAGAGCGCCAGGATGGCGCCCGCCTCCTCGAAGTCGCGGAGCGCCAGTGCCCCGGCCACCGCCACCGCCATCAGAACGGAAATGTCGATCGTCAGGCGCGCCCCGAGCGCGGCCCACGCGCGCGCCAGGACCGCGGGGAGCAGCAGGGCGACCGCGCCCAGGGCCGCGTAGGCGGCAGGCTCGCATCCGGGGACCTTGCCGGCCCAGCTGGCGGCGACGAGGGCGAGCGAGAGGCAGAGGAGCGGCGGGGGCAGAAAGGCGGGCCAGCGGGCGGCGAGGGGCGCCGCCGCGCGCCCGGCGCGCCAGAGGAGCGCGCGCGGGGCCCACGGCCCGCCGAGTTCGGGGGGCGGCGGGCCCGGGGGGTAGGGCGAGGCGGCGGCGGGCGCCGAGGCAGAAGGAGACGAGGGGGCGAAAAGCGGGTCGTCGGACGGACCGGCGGGCGCGCCCCCGTTGTTGCCGTTGCCGCCGCCGCCGCCGCCGCCGCCGCCGCGCGCGCCGGCCAGCGAGGCGCCGAGCCGCGCTCCGTTGAGCGCCGCCACCAGGGCCGCCGGCGGCGTGCGCGCGGCGTCGTGCTCGACCGTGACGATCTTGGTGACGACCGCCACCCCGACGGCCCGGACGCCCGGCATGGGCAGCAGGATGTTCGTGATCAGGCGCGTCTCCGAGGGGCAGCAGATGCCGGTGGCGTGTAGACGCGTGGTCGTCGGCGCGGCGGGCGGCGCGGGCGGCGCGAGCGCGGGCACGGCGGCGGCGGCGGCGGCGGCGGCGGCGGCGGCGGCGGCGGCGGCGGCGGAGGGGGCCGCGCGCGGTGACGGCAGCCGCCCAAAGAGACCAGAGGCGGGCGGCTGCGCGCGGCGCGCGGCGCCCGATGCCGGGCGCGACCCGGGGGCCGCCGCCCCGCCCCCCGCGCTGTCTGGGAAGACGGGAGAGGGCGTCGCGCCGCCGCGCGCCGCCGCCGCCGCCGACGCCGCGGACGATGGGCGCCGCTGCCGCAGCAGGGCCACGCGGCCGTGATCCACGACCGTGCGCGGCGCGAGCGTCGCGCCGAGGCAAGAGGCGGCGCAGCAAGCCGACGGCGGCGGCACCGCCGCCGCCGCCGCCGCCGCCGCCGCTGCGGAAAGGGCCGGGTCGCCGCCGCTCGCAGAGGGGCGGGGCTGGAGACTGGGGGCGCGAGGGGCGGCGGCAGCAGGGAGGTGCCTGTGCGCGGCGGGATCCGGCAAAGCGGCGCGCCCGGCGCCGCAGCTCCCGCTCTGGCAAGAGGGAGACGACGGCGAGCAGGGCGCGCCGGCGCCGTCGCCGTTGCGAGCGCCGTTGCCGGCGCCGACGCCGCCGCCCGCTGCCCTCTCGCCGCCGCCGCCTGCCGCCCCTCCCCCACCCTCCCCTCCGCCCACGACGTGGTGCAGGCGGTCGCCCACCAAGTAGTCGAGGTGGTCGCCGTGCCGGATCCGCTCATGGCCGCAGCCGGGCCCGTGGACGTGCCCGCCGAGCGCCAGCAGAGGGACGAGCTCGCAAGAGGAGCGGACGCCGCCGCCGCCGTTCGCCGCCGTCGCTGATGCCGCCGCTGCCGCCGCCGCCGCCCGCTTGGCGCCGCCGCCGCTGCTGACGGGTCGCCGCCACAGCGACGCCAGAGAAGGGCGCCGGCGCGGCGAGCCCTCGGTGGCGGCCTGCCTCGCGGCCAGAGACGGAGGCGCGCGAAGGGTGACGGCCGGGGATGACGCAAGGGGCGCCCGCGGCGGCAGCAGAGGCGAAAGAGGGGGCGAGGCAGGCTCGCTGCCGCCGCCGCGCGCAGACGCGGACGCTGCGGCGGCCGTCGCGGCGCGCTCCTCCTCGAGGGCGCACGGCACGAGCGGCCTGCCGGGCGAGTCGGCCACCCGGCGGCACAGCAAGTTGCCGTCGTGCTGCAGGTAGCCGATGTGGTCGCCGTGCGCGATCATGGTGTGGTCGCACGAATCGGTGCCGCAGCAGCCTCCGCTCCCTGAGCCCGACGGCAGTGGCGGTTGCGGTTGCGGGCGCGGGCCGGCCGCGCGGTCGCCGCCGCCGCCGCCGGCGTCGGCGGCGGTGGCGGTCGGGCCCGCTCCTGCGCCTCCTTGTTGTCCTTCGCGCTCGTCGTGGGGGCGGTCCTCGTGGTCGTGGCCGCAGCACCCCGTCCCCCCGGGCGGCGCCATTGAGCCCGCGCTTTACCGACCAAAAGGGTCGAGACCCCTCCTCCCCTTCCTCTTTCTCTCTTCCTCCTCCCCTTTTGGCCGAGCGCGACGATCGCGATTGCCGGGGCGATGTATGTCAGAGCGAGGCTTGGGTCGCACGCGGCGGGAGCGGACCCGCGGCGAGACCTCGAAGCAGAAAGGAAGAGAGAGAAGGGAGGGAGGTTTGGAGGGTGAAAGACGTTCCACGAGAGGCGCGCGCGGCGAGCGAGAAAGAGAGACAAGGGAGGGAGAGTCGTTTCGGCACCGTGCTTTTGTTTGTTTCAGGTTAGGTTGCCCGCGTGCGAATGACGGCCTGCACAGGGATTTCTCGAGCAAAAGAGAGCGAGGCGCGGATCGGGCGGAGCGTCGCCCCGACCCCACAGCGAAAGAGAGAAAAAAATTGCCGCGCCTCCCCTGAATCATCCTCTCGATCAACGACAGCCAAGCCCCACTTTCAGGCGCTCCCGGCCTTGGCCGCGTCCAGCAGCGTCTTGCTGTCCGGCGCCAATCCCATGACGTTGAGGCCGTTGTCCACGTACATCACGTGTCCCGTCACCGCCGACGCCAGCGGCGACACCAGGAACGCGGCGCAGGCGCCGACCTCGGCGGCGGCCAGCTCCTTCTGCACGGGCGCGTTGGCGTACGAGTACGAGATCATGTCGTCGATGAACCCGATGGCCTTGGCCGCCCGCGACCCCAGGGGTCCCGCGCTGATGGTGTTGACGCGCACGCCGTGCTTGCGCCCGGCCTCGTACGCCAAGACTTTAGTGTCGCTCTCGAGCGCCGCCTTGGCGCTGCTCATCCCCCCGCCGTAGCCAGGGATGACCTGCGCCGCGGCCACGTAGGTGAGGCTGACGGCCGCGCCGCCCGGGTTCATGAGCGGGCCGAAGCACTGCATCATCGAGACGAACGAGTAAGACGAGGCGGACAGGGCGGCCAGGTAGCCGCGGCGCGAGGTCTCCAGTAGCGGCTTAACGACTTCCGGGCCGTTGGCCAGCGAGTGCACCAGCACGTCGATCTTGCCCGAGTCGCGCGCCACCTTGGCCGCGCACTCGGACACCGTGTACCCGTCCGCCCCCGCGTAGCGCTTGTTGGCGGCCACGTCCGCGGGGACGTCCTCGGGCGTGTCGAAGACGGCGTCCATCGGATAAATGTGGGCAAACTCGAGCATGCCGCCGCCGCTGAGCTTGCGGTTGGCGTCGAACTTGCCGCGGCGGAAGGAGGTCTCGAAGATGTTGAGGGCGGGGACCTGGTGGTGTGTTGGTGTGTGAGCGGTTGGCGTGGTGGGAGGGGAGGATGTGGGTCTCTTGTCTGGGTCGAGAGCGGGAGATAGGGCGAGCGCGCGCGCGTCGGAAGCGCCGAACGCCGAACGCCGAACGCCGAACGCCGAACGCCGCCGACGCTCGCTCGAGAGAAGAAGACGAAGAAGAACGCACCCAAACGCCCAGGGAGATCTCGGCGCCGGCCTCGGCGAGCGCCTTGGCGATGGCCCAGCCAAAGCCCTGCGAGTGTGGATTGCGGGGTGGGGGGGGTTCGTGGTTCAGGGGGGAGGGCGCGGGCGTTGAGGAAAAAAACAGAAAGGCGTTTTTTTGAGTGCAAAGGGACTTGCAAGCCCCACCCGCGAAATCCACGCAGCAGCAACCCACCTGATCGTCGGCAACGCCGGCAATGAACGCCTTCTTGCCTGGCGGTGCGTTCTTGGGGGCCGAGGGGGAGCGTGCGGGGTGAGCATTCCAGATGGAAAAAGGGAGGGAGAAAGGGACAACCGAGTTTTTGCAACTCTCCTTTGTGTTTGCCCCCCCCCAAACGGAACGCACCGCGCAGGTCGATCGGCAGGCCCGTGCCGTGGTTGGCGGCGACGCTCACGGTCGAGCGGCGCGCCGGGCGCGCGATGACGGCGCGCGCGCCCGCGCGGCTGAGCGCGCGGGTGGAGACCTTCTGGGCCAGCATGGTGGTGAACGCGTGCGTTTGTCTGCTTGGCTTGGATGGATGCAGGACGGACGGCAGTACTGCGATGTTGGAAGGTCTTGAGGGCGTCCGGGGTTTAAAGGTGGGCGGGAGAGGGGCGGAGTTCTTCTTCGGGGCCCTGATCGGTTTTCGCGTCCGGACGAGGCGGCGGCGACGGCGCGGCGCGGCAGGCGGCGCCCCGCTTTATTCGGCCCCGACGAAGGGGCCTTCCAGCTTTGCCATCCGCGCGCGCGCCAACCCGATTCTCATATACGACCGATACTCATCCACACACGCAGAAAAAAGGCCATCTGCGCGCACGAGAGAGAGAGAGAGAGACCACGTCTTGCCGCCCCTGAGAGGGCACACACCACATCAATCACCGGCTCACGCTCACTCCTGCGCCAACCCACGCACGATGCTCATGCTGACGCGCCGTGCCCAATGCGGGCGCGGTCCGGCGCCATCGACTCGTCGACCCGGCCATCGCGCGCGCCTGGCCCCTGCGGCCGCGGCGGCCAAAACCGCGGGCGGAGGAGAGGAGCAAGAGGAGGAGGACGCCACCGGGGCCCCCCTCATTCGCAGCACCCGCGCGCCCCGCCGCCGCACCGCCTCCTCGTCGACGACCGACGCGTCGGGCGACCAGCTACCCAAGCCCCGCGGCAGCGCCGCCGTGGCCCAGCGGCGCCGCGCCGCCGCCGAGGCAGAGGGCTTTGCCGCGCGCGCCGCCGCGACCGACCCCGCCATCGCCGCCCTGCGCGGCCGGCTCGTCGTGCGCACCGACCCCTCGCTGGTCCGGTCGCAGGGCCTGCCCAGCGCCGCTCTGGACGCGGGCGTCCTGGGCGGGGGGCAGGAGCGCTACTACGCCATATCGGTGGCCGAGGGCAAAGAGGAGCGGTACGCGGGGTGGCTGCTCAAGCGCGCGCGCCAGGGCCAGGCGCCGGGCGGCGTCGCGGCGCCGCCCGCCCCCTCGATCGCCGAGGTGTGGGCCCCCCGGCGCTCGGCGCACGTCTACATGCCGGCCACCGACTCGCTGTCCAAGACCCCGAAGCCCGTCCCCTACGGCGGCGGCGGCTGGGTCTTTGTCCGATGCGTGCTGGACTCGGCCGCCGCCGCCGCCATCGCCGCCACGCCGCTCTTCCTGGGCTGGCGCGGCAGCCAGAGCTGGGACGCGCGGCTGCTGCGCGCGGCCGGCGCCCTGGACCACTACGCGAGCGCGGCCGACGAGGCCTCCGGGAAGCTGAGCCCCCCGCCCGCGGACCTGCGCCTGGAGGGCGGCGACGAGGGGGCCGTCACGCTGCCCGAGCCCAGCAGCGACGCCCTGGTCGCCGCCGTCCGCGCCTGGGAGGCCGCGGCCGACCCGTCGCGCGGCGGCAGCACGCTGGCCGAGGAGGTCGAGGGCCGGCGGCGCGAGGTGTACGGGGACGCCGGCGGCACGGTGTTTGGCGTCACGCAGGCCGAGGCGCTGGCGGCGGCAGAGGCCGGCAGGGCGGCGGCGCGCGGCGGGCGCGGCGGGCGCGGCGGCGGGCGCGGCGGCGCCGGGGCGGAGGCGGGCGGGCGCGGCCGCGGGCGCGGCCGCTTTAATCAGCAGCAGCAGCAGGAGCAGCAGCAGCAGCAGGGAGGGGCGTCGCGCTGGTCCTCGGACGGCGGCGGCGGGCAGGACCAAGGGGACTATTACGCGGGCGCGAGGGAGGAGCGGCAGCCGCGGCGGCGAGAGGACGACGGCAGCGGCGGCATGCGAACCCCGCCCGGCGACCGCGCCTACGGCCGCCGCGACGCGCTGGGCTCCGGCGCGCGCTTCGACGCCTACTCGCTGGATCGCGACACGGCGAGCGACAGGTACATGGACGACGACGAGGCCGACGCAGGCGGCGGCGGCGGCGGCGGCGGCGGCGGCGGCGGCGATGTCTCGACGCTGTATGGCGGCCGGCGTGACGAGACCTACTATTCGGGCGGCGGCGGCGGCGGTGACGCGGACGTGGTCGGCGACGCGCTCTACATGGGAGACGAGCTCTTCGCCTCCGACAGCCGCGCGGGGCGCTACGGCGCCGACGACGAGGCGCGCGTCGAGGCGCCGACGCCGCCAGGCGACCGCGCCGCGGCGGGCGGCGGCCGGCGGCGGGCGCTGGGGGACGGCGCGCGGCTCGACCCCTACAGCCTCGACCGCGACACCGCGAGCGAGCGGTACAGCTCGGACGAGGACGGCGGCGGGCCTGACGAGCGGCAGCAGACCTCGAGGCAGCGCGGGCAGCCGCCGCCGCCGCCGCCGCCGCCGCCGCCGCCGCCGCCGCGCCAAGGAACCGCAGATCGCGCCGGACTCGCCGCCGCCGCCGCCGCCGCCGCCGCCGCCATTGCCGGCGCAGCCGCCGCCGCCGCCGCCGCCGCCCGCGCAGACCCGCTCGGCGACCAGCTCTACGGCGGCGTCGCGCACGCCGAGGACGGCGGGCGCTACTACGACGCCGGCGCCGGCGACGACGACGCCGGCGGCGCCGGCGGCGGGTGGTACGACGGCGGGGGGGAGGAGCCCGCCCCCCAGGCGTTTTGGTATGGAGAGGCGAGCGCCGACGAGGAGAGCGGCGGCGGCGGCAACGACCGCCAGCAGCGCGGGGCGGCGGCGGCGGCGGCGGCGGCGCCGCGGGGACGGGCGGCGGCGGGCGCGGCCCGCCCCGCTGCCGGGGCGATCGGGAGCGACGCCGTCGGCGACGCCCTGTTTGGCCTGGACTACGTCGAGGGCGGCTACCGCGGCGTCGATCTTGAGGATTGAGGGATTGCTGTAAACGCGAAAGAAAGCAAGATCGTCGAGCTCGCGAGGCAACCTGTTGTCGGCGGCGGAGGCGCGCGTGCGGTCGGCGGCGTCGTGCTCGTGGGCGTGGTCCAGCGCGCACCTGGCGGCCGCGGCCGAGGCGGCGGCGGCCCGTCCGCGCCAGCCGCAAAGCTTCTGACGCCGCCAGAGACGGCCGCACGCGCGCACGCCGACGGCGACGCCGCCGCCGCCGCCCGCCGCCGCTGTGTTCTCGGACAAATCACGTCCCCTCCCCAATTCCTCTAGCCTTCCACATTATTCGGTCTCTCCCCTTTTTCGCCAACACGATCTAACAAACACGCCCGACCGCCACAACCTGTTGACAAGACACGCGAGAGAAAGGGAGGCGGCTCTACACCTCCACCCCACACCCCCCCTTCCCTTCCTCCACGCCCCTTCCCTTCCCCTCGCGCCCCTAATGTCGTCGGGCGGCGTGGCGCGCCTGTGCGGCCGCTTCCTCGGCAGCCGCCTCCTCGCCGGCGCAACCACCCAGCAGGTGCGTGCGTTGGATGTGCATGACGCAAAAAGGACGGAGAGAGAGAGAGAGAGAGACGAGACAGCGACTTGATCGACTCTTTCCCCCGTCCTACGCCTCTCTGCTCCACGCGGGATGACGGTCCGCGTGCGACGGATCCCGCACAATCGGCAAGCGCGCGCCCCGCTTTGCCTGGCGGGTGCACGCTGTGACCGACACGCGAGCGAGAGACACGGACTTTTGCCATTTTTCCTTTTCTCTGGCCTCCCGAAAACCCTCGCGCCGTGCAAACGTTCGCCCATCCAAACGCCCCCCATTCCGATCTCCCCATAATAATCCTCACGCCAACCAAGCAGGCCTCCAAGTCGGCCTTTGCGCTCGCGCCCGCCGCGGCCGCCTCCTGCAGCGGCCCCAGCACCAGCGCCGCGTCGTCGCTCCTGTGGCGGCAGCCCCCCCAGCACCAAGCGCGCGCGTTTGCCGCCGACGCGCCCGCCGCCCCCCGCACCGCGCCCACGGGCGTGCCCGCCGTCGACGCGGGCCTGTCTCACCTGGCCGACAAGGACGTCTGGGACGAGGCGTGGGCCTACGAGCCGCGCTTCGGCACCGAGACCGACCCCATCGTGGTGCCCGCGCTCCTGAGCGAGCGCATCATTGGCGTCACCGACCCCGACGACGACACGCTCGTCATCTGGGGGGTGGTGCGCGAGGGCGAGCCGCCCAAGCAGCTGGTGCCGGGCGGCGAGTTCTTCTCGCTGCGGCGCGTGGCGCACGTGGACAAGGTTGGGGACGTGCTGGGCATCGCCGAGGCCAAGGGGGGGCCGGCGGCGATGCACTGACGCGAAAAGAATCGCGGAGAAGAGAAATGGACCGACCGCGGTGGAGTGCCTTCTCCGGGGCGGGGGGCAAAAAAGGCGCCGCCTCGCGTTTCTACGATCCTCTCTAAACGAACCTAAAATCGAGCCGATCTTCCCCCTCGTTCCCCGGCTGCTTGGCACTCCGAGGGACCCGTGGATTCGACGGTCATAATCAAACGCCCCCCTCCCCCCCCACCCCCCCCCCTTCTTGTTTTACGCCACTCTCGTGTTTTTGCTCCCGTCTCGCGCGCGCGCCTCTCTCCCTCCCCGTCGCCGTCGTTCAAGGGTTGTTCCGCTCGTCGTCGCAACTCTGTCTTTCATTCTCCTTCGGCGCTTTTTCAAAATCGCTGTCCGCTTGCTCCGTCGTCGACAACCCCCGGCCCGGCCCCTCCTGGCGCAGCGGGCGGCAGGTGGCCGTTGTGCTGCTGCTGCTGCTGCTGCTGCTGCTGCTGCTGCTGCTGCTGCTGCTCAAACGCCGCCTCCTCCGCGGCGGCCGCCACCGCCGCTGCCTCGGCCGCCCGCCCCCTCCGCCCCCGCCGGCTCGCGCGCCGCGCGGCTGCGGCCTCGGCGTCCTCCTCCATGTCCTCTTCCTCGTCGCCGTCGTCCTCGTCGACCGCCATCATCCCGCCGCCACCGCCGCCGCCGCCGCCAAAGTCGTCGCTCGCGCCGGCCAACCCGGCGGCGGCGGCGGCCGCGCGGCCCCTCCCCCTCCCCCTGCCCCTGCCCCTCCCCCGCCCGCGGCTCCGCCCGCCCCCCGCAAAGCCGCCGCGCCCGCCAAAGCCGCCGCCGCCGCC
>Ga0209491_10000301_pt1 | contig 98095 bp, 70 predicted proteins | sample BON02_FD_187213 | JGI IMG/M metagenome (GOLD analysis project Ga0209491, IMG submission 187213) | Freshwater microbial communities from Lake Bonney liftoff mats and glacier meltwater in Antarctica - BON-02 (SPAdes) (version 2) | ecosystem: Environmental > Aquatic > Freshwater > Ice > Glacier...
AATTTTCGCTTCGAGTTTCGGCTGTTCTTTCGCGTACAAATCCGTTGACACCAGGCATTCGTTCAAAGCCGCTTCACGATCCGCAGGCGAGCCACAAATGCTTTGAAGTCGCAGGACATTTCGAACCCGTGTCAGTTCTTGGCGAGCCTTGCGTTCGTCCCACGCCAGCTCCCGCGCAAGATACGCACGTTCGGCGGTAAGAAGCTCCGTGCGCCCCTCACGGCAAACATCGAAAAGCAGTTGTTCCGCTTCGTGTGAACGATCCGCAAAATCCTGCTGAACCTCGGCCGCGAAACTTGCTGGCTGTACCATTTTGAATCTCCGAAATCTGTAAAAAAAAGTGTGATCCAATCATCGGGCGTTGACTTCAGAAAGCATCCGCAGACGCAAGCCGGGGTTCTGTCGATCAGCGGCCATGACCGAGCCACAAGCCACGATAGATGCCTTCCACAATGCAGTTGCCGACGTTGACGGCCGCATCCTTGCCATGACCCTTGATGGAATTGCTTTCGCCGCAATGGCGGGACTGGCCACCCGATGAACCAGACCAAAATCAACACTGGCTTCAGCGTCGAAATATGCTTCGTTGTCCATTAATCGACTGATGACGGCTTCAGGCTTCCCCGTCCGCTGGCAGTACATGTCGAGCATCTTCCCGCGAAGTTCGTCCAGCAGCTCGCTTTCGCCGCTGGTGATGTTGTCACTCTCCATGCGCGGGCTATGAATCATCGTGAATCCGTTTCTCGTGATGACGGAATCATCGAAGCAACAGACCAGAAGACTCGCCGCTGAAAATGCCATGCTCGCCACTTCGCAACGTTTCGGCCCGCGATACTCTGCCAGCATGTCGAACATTGCGAAGGCTTCAAAAACAGAACCACCTTCTGAGTGAATCTTCAGAACCATCTCGCGCCCGTCTGTCGGCATTTGTGATCGAAGCCACGCCGCTGAAACTTCGCCGGAAGCCTGGCCGATGGCGCCGTCCAGGTGAATGACTTTCGGCCCGCTGGCCTGTTCGGCACGAAATCTGGCCTGTCGTTGGGCCTTGGATTTCGCTTCGCGTTCGGCCTGGAATGCGGCGTGCTTGCGTTGCATCGCGATGGCGTGAAAATGTGCGTCGACCATGTTTGATCTCCCCTGAAAATTGTTTGCCTGTGCGTGATGTTAATGGGATTCAATCCCGTTGTGGGCGATGTGTTTACTATGTGTGGTACGTTGTTCGGTGAATATGATTCGCCCCAGGTGATCGACCGCGCTGATTTGTTTGGCAGTCACCTTACAAACCGTGCATCGGCAATACGTTGTTCGCGTACTGCCTCGAGTTTTTGAGCAGTAGGCCTTGAACCGTCCTGACCCGCATGATTCGCATCTGTCGCCGCTACGCATTGGAAAGCTCCTCCGCAGCGAACGGCCCGTTGTACTTTCGATGCAGCCCGATGGCAAAATCTCGGAACGCCAGTAGCGGCCCCTGGTTCGTCCGGTCCTGGCGGATTGCGGCCTGTCCCGCCGTCAGCAACTTGAAAGCCTCAGCCTTTTCGCCCAGTGTCGCCTTTTCTGGCAGCGGGCAACACAAGTCCCGTTGTGATGCTTCGAACCGACCGGCGTCGTGACTGGCTTGTCGATCCGCCTCAAATTCAAGGGCATGCAATCGTTTTTTTATGTTCATCGTAACCTCATCTCTGGAAGTCGGTTTTGTTCGAGTTTATTCATGCGTTGCCTGATCTCATTCGCTTCGGATACGGGCCCCAAAAGCGCCAGCAGCTTCGTTGCGGCTTGTAGCCGAACGGGCGGTTCATTGGGCAGCTTCAATAATTCTCGAAGTACAGCAACCGCCTCAGAAGCTCCTGCCGAAAGTTCACCGACTGCCCTGTCAGTCATCGCCGCGCGAAACTCAGAAACCTTTTTTCGGAATTCTGATGAACATGAAATCGTGTAGCCGTGAGATGCCGAACACCCGATCTCTTCTGCGGCGCTGGCGATTGTTGAGCCCGCCGCAACACGGATTGCGAGCGGTTCGAAAAACTTGCCGCCAGATTTGCTATTTGTGGCCATTTTTAATCTTCCAGAGATTTCAGAAATTTGAAAACGCGCCGGACTGTGTCTATTGCGAACCGGACCTCCTTTTACCGCAATGGGGGCGGGATCCCTCAAAAGGGACCCAGAAGCCCGTACGGGCGTGGTATACAAGAGCCCTAGTCTTTCCCTCGCCGCTGATGTGCGTCGTAGCCGTCTGCCGCCATCGCCAGCAGCCGACCATCAGCACATGAGACCATCGGCCGCAGATCCGCTCGCAATCGCTTGAAGGCTTCATCAGGCGTCCAACCGCTTTGAATCTGAAGACAAGCCTGGGCGAGTTCGGCTGCTGAAGGATCGTGTGGTTTTGTGCTCATTGGTCATCCTCCGTTGGAATCAGCGCCGCCGCCATCGTTCTGAGTTCACGCCATCGGTGTGCCGCCGCGCGATACAACAAACCGCAAGCAATCTGCTGTGCTCGTGCGCGGTCTCCAGCGAGTACGACGTTCAGGCCACGAACCATCCAGCTCCCGAGCGATGCCCGAACAACCTCAGGGGTCACCTTGCCACGCCAGTCGCCGAGGTCGATGTCTGACCAGTTGGCTTCGACGATCAGCACCCGCACCGGAAACGCCTGGAGTCGATCAATCTCACGTTCGAATCGATCCCGCCCAGCACCAACCACGCCGAGCAAGTCGGGCAGAGATTTTCGTTCGATGCGGATCAGATCCCGAAGCCCATCACCTACCAGACAGTAGTCGCCCGTTTCAAGTGTGCCGGTCTCAGTTTGGAGCGGCGACAGATCCCACGGGAGTTGTTCCCTGCTGTCGACCAGTGCGCGAACGTCCGAGGGTTTTAGTTTGGCAGGGAGTTTCATAAATGTGATCCCTCCAGCAGCCTGCCATCAGCAGCCTGGGCGAGTTCGGCTGCTGAAGGATCGTGTGGTTTTGTGCTCATTGGCTCATTGCTCCAATTGTTCAAAAAAAACACTTCGTCGAACCGAAGACTTTCGGATCGCGTATTTTTGTTTCTATAGAAAAGCTTCTATGAACCAGTTTCTATAAAACAGCTTCTATATTAGTGTGCGAACGGGTGTGCGAACGGGTATGCGAACGGGTGTGCGAACAGGTGTGCGAAAGGTATGCGAAAGGTATGCGAACGAAAATCCAGTCTTTTATGCGGTCAAACGTCATCTGTGGAAATCACTTTCTTTGCGGTTGTCAGCTGACTCTGTGCCTTCACTTTGGTTGCAAGAACCAAATCTGACTTGCACGTCAGTGAGTACCATCGTTCGCGTTTATGCAGGCAGAACTGGAAGAAATTCTTCATCCACAATTGCTCGAGCCAGTACCGCATTGTGGTCTGTGGAATGAGTTGCGAAGCCTTCAATCCTTTCGGCGACGAATAGCCCGAGCAGATCGCACGTAAGAGTCTATGATTCATCTTTACCATGTGTCTGTCGCCGATGCCCGAATAGACACCGCACAGCACTTTGATCTTGAGCAGCGGCCAGTCGTCATTATGGGCGGACCATGCGATATCATCACGAATCCTGACCTGTTGACCGCCATTGCCGTGTTGCTTTAGAAGTTTCAGTGCCATAGTCGTTGTGCCTGGAATGTCTCCGACCTTGACATGCAACCTTACAGCCGCCGCCGCAACGGCAGTTTCGTCGTCATCGTAGCCGTCGTAATCGCCATCGAATTCAGCCGCCGCAATAGGCGTTGCTGCGTCACCAAGCGATCGGCCATAATGCAGCAACGTCCATGAGCACGCATCCTGAACGAGTTGCTGGGTGCTTTTTGCGGTGGCTAGTAGCTTTAAAGGAAACTGGAAATAGGGGTCTGATTGAGCCATTGTCACACCTGCAAGAGACAGAGAATTCGTCGAATAACCAAAAGTCGGGCTTGCCTGTCTTTTGCTTATTCAATGCCGATGTCTTGCAGGAACTTATTCACTTTGCGGCGAACTGGATCCAAAAAAGCAGCGTCATCTTTCTCTGCCGTCAGTTCTGCATTGAAGGCGTCGATGTCCAGCACGCTGTCGATCGCATCACGAAGTAGACTCTGTAAATCATCTGGTGCCAGTGCTTCCAGCTCGACGGCTCTTGTGCCGTTCTGCTCAACAAATCGAGCGTATCTCGAACTGGATTCCTTCGCTTCGAGACTTGACGGAAGATTCATTGTCTCGACCTGACCCGACGTCAGTGCAGCCTTGAGACACTCGACGTTTTGAATCACGAAGTCGTCGCGCATGCTGCAGGCGAAACTATGCGGGATGTCCTCGCCTTCAGGGTCAAAGTCGCTCAGTACGATGACAATCAGCTTTTCACGCCCTGAGGCTTTGAATCTTTGAGCCATCTTTCTTCGCGGCTCAAGGCTCGAGTATCCACGACCGCTGGTTAGTGTGATGCCGTACTGACCGACAAGGTTTTTAATCATCGGCACAATGGAATTCTTTTCCGCCAGCACTTCAATCAGATTGGCCTGCGACTGTTGCAAGTCGCGACGATATCCTTTCAGAAAGCCTTCAACTTCACGACGAATAAACGATGCCGGAGACTGGTGAACGTCCCATTGATAAACTGGTCGTGTTTCGTCTGTGATGCAATTGAATGGAATCATCCCATTCAGCCGCATGCGAGCACAAATATCGGTGACGTCGTTGTAGCTTTTCAAATCGTTGATATACGGCACCTGCGAAGCCAGGTTACGCAATGGGGCGATATTAAGCACCGCGTAATGGATCGACCGCACATTGATCGGCCAGAACCTCCTGCGCTCATTCACGACTTTAATGACAGCATCAACGAGTTGCTGCTTTAGTGGCCCGATCGACTTGCGACACTTCTCCTCTCGCAACTCGATGAAGTCGGCAGTGACCGCTGACGTCTCTTCCCGATAGTCTAGAAGTGCCTGGTAGGCTTCTTCTGGATTTGCCGCCACCATTTCTTCGCGAAGTTGTTCGTCGCGTGTCTTTGGTCGTTGCGTGTTGAAGCTGACAAGCAAGTTTACAAAATCTGGATCTGTGCTTTGGATGTCATAGACACGGATCGGCACCGTTTCCAAGCCTGCAAGTTTTGCGGCTGCATGTCGTCGATGTCCACTCAGGATAACGCCATCGGTCGTAACGACGATCGGTTCCAGGACGCCATTCTGCTCGATGTCATCCGCCAGTTTTTGAATTGCTGGATCGTCAGGGCTGATCGGCTTGTAAATCTTATCGTTGACCCGTGCAGGTCGTAGTGAATTCAAAAGTCGGGCTTGCCTGTCTTTTGGTTTTGATCGTGACGATCCCGATTTTTCCATTACCATGTGAAGTCGCTCCGTCTTGCTGGAGTTTGTTTGTTGACCGCTTTTGCGAGCGGTTGAATAGATTTGTTGTGAATCCGCGAAAGCCCGTAGTTCCCACTGCGGGCTTTTTTATTTACGAATGATCTCGCTCAGTTGATCCGCGAGCCCCGCAACCGACTCCAGGTGCGTCACCATCGCAAGCACAAGATTGCGGCCCCGCCCATCCAGACTCTGCAACGCCTTAGCGAATTTTGGTTGCGAGTCAGGGTCGAAATCTATTTGCTTCAGATACGGCAGCAGGTTCATCACCGCGGCGTACACTCGCCCCTCGTGCTCCCATGCCGCCTTGTGTTCGGCGGAGGTAGCCTTGCCCGATGACTTCGCTGGCTTCGTTGGCACAGTGACAGGTTGATCATCAATGACAACCTCCACGTCGATGTTGTCGCCAACGAAGAACAGAGAGCGGGGAGCAGACCCAATCTTCTTGTCCGCTGGCTTCTTAGCCTTTGGCTTGACGGTCGCATCTGCAGCATTCAACGACAGCTCGCCTCGCTCAACCTTTTCCACGACTTCGGGTGATGCCTCTTTGCGGATCTTGCGAGCCTTCTTTACAGAATCGACACTGACATTCAGCATGGTGGCCGCGTCCGCTTGTGTCGGCTGAGATAGCGGAATTCCGCTATCTGCCTTCGTCTGCCCCTTGGATAGTCCAGCCAGCTTGTCTGCAACCATTGCTCGCTGCGCTGTGTCCAGGTGCCGACGATGAAGATTTAGAGACAGGACATAAGCCAGCTTCTCTGCATCATCGCCCTTGAATACCCTCGTGGTCGGTGTGATGCCTGCGAGGGTACAAGCGGCCGACCTGTTGCGCCCGTCAAGAATCAAACCTTTCTCGTCCACGATGACGGGTTCATGCTGTCCGTTCGCCGCAATGTCATCAGCAAGCTTCTGTAGATCGCCATCATCCAGCATCGGGAACAGTTCTGAGTATATATGCCATTTCATAACTGTGCCCCCAATCGTTCCGAGCCTTCGAACAAATCAAAGTCCTGATCCGCAGTCGGTACTGGTTTGAGTGATGGCAAGCCGAGCAACTGCCCCAAGTGCTCTGGAGTGCATCGCAGTCGGGCAGCCAGATATTCGAGTGATCGACCATCGCGTATCGCCTGGGGGCATTGGTCGAGAACATCCTGTGCGATGTATGGGTTGCTCATCGAGCCACCTCCCCGTCAACGTCGCATGCAGCCTGAGCGAGTAGCCACGTCCACGGAATGCGGACAGACTTACCAAATCTCTTCGAGGGGATCAGACCGTTCTGGATGTCCAGATAAACCTTGTTCCGACTCAGGCTCAGGAACGCGGCGCCCGCTGTAATGGATGCCAGGCCTACTTGCGCGGGGACAATCGTCGTCGTTTTCATGACGGCACTTTCAGAAAGAGAATCTGTTCTCTTCTGCAGCCGAACGCGACGTGTGCGCGTAAAAAAACGGCATCAGAAGAGCGAAGCCGATACGCGATGGAATTCCTGCCATCGCATATCGACGAGACTTTTCTGAACCGTTTTTGATTTCCTTGACGATTCAAAAACCAGAAGACTCCGTTTCTGGTTGTGTCCTACGTCGATAGATATTACAGCACATACGAAATCCGTCAACACAAAATACGGTATGTTGTTTTTCCTAATGAGCCCATAGTGTCATTTTTAGAGTTTGACACCAACCGTTGACACCAACCAGCCTGTTTCTCTATGTGACAGAAAGACAAAACACCAATGGTTTGTGGCACTATGTGTGCCACAAACATATCTTTTTACATCTCGGTGATGGAGCCACCCAGAAACACTACATGGCCCAACTTTTCGGTGGAGAATTTGTGAAATGAATTCTGAAGACTGCCACGGAATCTGACGTTGTCATTGTCCACCACCGGAACACAAGCGTCGCCCTGCAACGAGCCGAGCGAAGAGTTGTCCGCCAGCACATTCACTAAACTTAGCAGACCAAAGACAGAGACGACGGAGAAGACGAAGGAAAAACGGCAACGCGAAATCATGGCATGGGTCTCCCAGACTGATGGCAGGTTCAGAAGCCAGAGTTTACAGAGACACCTCAAACGGTAACAGCATGCGACGCGGAACCGGAGATGATATCGGGGCGTGGAACTGAATCGCGATTCCTGCGTTGCATGCTGAGCGTCGATCGCATCGCTCCATGGCATTTGATTTGAAAGAGACTTGTCGAAGAGGAAGCCCAATGGCAGTCACTTAGTAGCGGAACGCGCCAAGCGTTTCGATCGTTTGCTTGATGATTCAGCGTTCCGAAAGCCTTGGCGGCTTCCACTACGACGATTCCCCCTCAAATCGAGTTGCATTGAGCGGGAAGCCGTCAGGGATTTTGGAATCCGGCTTTTTCGCGTCCCCCGAAACGCTTTGCGCGTTCCGCTACGACGTGGATGACGATGTTTAAAAGATTCTATTTTCGGGCACGGGGCAGCGACGCGGCACTCAGCGTCGCTGTCCGCCGAGGAAGGATGTTGAATCGGCCAAGTGGCGCCGGAACTCAGATGTTCGTTCCAGCAACTCTGTCAGTAGGCGATCTTCGTGAATAACTTCGTGGCACGTGACTTCCAGGCTGGGAAACAGGCCTTCGATGATTCGGCTTTCGACCATCGATTGAGCCAGCAAATGAATTCGGTCTGCCAGGCCCTGCCGCAGCTGCAACGTGAAGCTGAAAACCAGAATGCCTGACCAGAGCACAAGAAAGATCAAAGCGGGGATATAAAAATCCACAGCCAGCAGAGGAGCGGCGACTTCCGTTGCGCCCAGAATCGGAGCCAGAAACGAACTCCAGAAAAAGTTGTGTCCGATGCGACCAATCAGAAACACCACATACAGCAAAAACAGAGCCTCATAACGATACTGAATCCACGGCGTACAATGCTGCTCAGCCAGCTTTTCAATCACGTCATCAATGGCTCGCCGGGCATCGACCAAAAACTCGCCTTCCACTTGCGCGGCCTGGCGGCGCAACTGTGTCAGATCTCGGCGGTCGCTGAACTCCGGCGAAACAATGCCGGCCGAATGGACATATCCCGAGACAACCATTCGTGAGGCCTGAAGATGCTGATCGGTGATGCCGAATGAGGCCAGGCGGTCGAGTGACGAATCGGCGTCTGTCTCCTCCACTTTGGATTTGACCCAGCGAGCCCCCTGCATGGCTCCAATGAGCGCCATCTGGGCCGACGAGCGAGCGCGAAAAAAGCTGAACGAGGCAATAAATGATCCCAGCCCGTTGTAAAATCGCAGCACTGAACTAAATGGGCTGAAGCCCCAGATATCCGTGACAGCACTCAGCAGGCGTCGTTCCCACAAATTTCTGTTCAGCAACAACTCATCTCGCAACTGGCTCGTCAAAGTATCACGCAGCGATGAACGCTGTTGATCGAGCACTTCCTGCAGACGTCGAACTTCCGGCAGTTTTTTGTCGTAATCCATCCGACAAACTGTCAACGCTTCTTCGAGCAGATCGATCAGATTGGCTCGTCGAATGGCAACTCGGCGCGACGTCCCCAGCTGATTTGTCAGCAGTTCCTGCAGACGATGAAAATCTCCGGACGGCCGTTGCCCCTGAGCCTGTTCCTGGAACGCGCGGCGGGAGTCCACAAAGAACAGATCGGGAACCTGATAACCGGGTGCAAGGCTGTTTTTCCAGTCGTCACGAATGTCAGAATCCTGATCAGCATGAGTCTGAACAAAGACCAGCCGACAGCCGGCCGCGGCATCGGACAGTTCGTCGACGATTCGCGCGCTGCGATATTTTTGCTGAGTCGAAACGTAAAGCAGAACGTCACAATGCGGCAGAATTGATCGCAGCCGAGCCAGGTTGCTGCTTGTGTCGGCGCCTTCACTGGTGTCCGGGTCCGGGCAATCAATAATGATCAGATCACGCAGTATCGCCGCGTCGATCTTCTTCACCTGAAACTGGCTGAGGTCCAGACCGAGCGCGGTTGTTTCAAAATCGGAGTGAACAAGCAGCACAGGTATCATCGTTGTCGGCCGCTGCCGACCGGACTGAGAGACTTCCTGGCCGACAAGCGCATTCACCAGCGTACTTTTTCCCGTCCCCGTCCCGCCAAAGGTGGCGACAACCAAGGGAGATTCGAGGCGAATACGCAACGAATGAACTCTGTTGACGATCTTTGAAACCACAGTTCGCGCGCGGCAGGCCGGGTCCCACGGCGGACCATCCTCCAGCCAGCGTCGAATGCGCTGCACCAGATCATCGATTTCAGCGAGAATGGTCAGGTGCTCAAGTTCTGGTGTGAGTGACATGAAAAATTCCACAAAACCGTAGCTGAACTCGTGAGAGTTCAGAAACACAAAACCGTAGCTGAACACATGAGAGTTCAGAAACACAACCGAATTCTCACGAATCTGGCTCCGCTCGTGAGTTTTGGCAGGGGTTCTAAGTGCTCAGACATCAGGAAGCCGACAGGCCGATCCCTTCGAGTTCCGTCAGACATTTTTGAACTTCCAGAAACGCACTGCCTCGAGCCAGGCTGGCGGCCGACGTGAGTTCTCCCGGAAGTCCTCCGAGAAGTTCGTTGTGGATCAGGGTCGTCAGCCAGGCCGCACGGCGTTCGGTGAACGTGGCGTGCAGAGAATGGAACCAGGCCTGCAGCATTCCGGCGCCTGAACCAGCAGCCGTGGAGACCGCGGCTTCCCCGGCGATTGCGGCTGTGGCTCCACCCGCAAGATCGGCGACCACATGAATCACGGCCGATGCAGCCGCGTGACCCAGAATCGGGGCGACCAGTTCCCCGGCCGGACCGAATCCGATGGAGAATAGTACGACGCTGGTCATCGGACGAACAGCAGCCGACACGTTATTCAGCTGCCGATATATTCCATAAAGATCGGGCTTCGTCTTTTCGAATCCCAGCATTTGTTCGTCAACCAGCTGCCGCAGCTCTTCATCGAAATCGACGGCATCGTGTGCCTGCTTCAAAAGCGTCAGCAGGTGAGCTCGTGACTCCCCCTTTAAAACGGACTCGATGCGAGGCCGGATAATTTCATTCGCGGATTCTGCCATCCACTGCAGCCTGTCGAACAATTCTTCGACGACAATCAGAATCGCCGCCCATTCGCGCGCCCGATATTCTTCCATCGCCGGCGTGGGTTCTCCATGTAACGCACGCCGGGCCGCTCTAAAGGGCCACAAAATCCCAATGCCAACCATGTTGTAGGCGGAATTTATTCTTCGAGCCCATCCGTCCTGCCGAGACTGCCACCACTGGCGAATTTCGGCGACCAGACAGGAATTAGACGGCGCTGGCCAGTTGCGTACCTGCACAACGCTGTCCATCGCCAGGCGACTGGCCGTTCGTCCCAGATCTTCGCTCGCGGTTTTCAGCTCCCGCAGATAACCGGGCACGCCCCGCTGCGCATGAGTCAATTCTCGCAGAGACCCGAGCAAGGTTCTCATCCGGATTTCATGAAAACGCAGGCGTGAAAGGTCGGCAGACAGACTCCGCGGCGTATTGTCCGGCGGCTGCACAGGTGCTGTCGTCGCGTCAGTCCCGGCCGTGGCGTTTTGAGGCGGCAGGGGACGTTCAAAGAACGGAAGCCGCAATTCATCAGCCGCCCGGCGATCGGCGGGCGCCAGATAAACGGCGTCCGGATGAATGTGCGTTTCACGGCAAAAGGTATTCAGCCACATCGGCCAGTAAGGTTCATCCTCAGGCAGCACAACCTGATTGAACACGACGAGCACGGCTTTGTCTTCGTCGCCCGCTTTGCGAAAGAATTCCTTCACTGCAGCATCGTTGTATTTCTGTTGAGTCAGCACGGCAAGAAGCACGTCCGCGCATCGGCGAACCGCATCAGCTCGCACCCAGTTGACTCGCGCATCGCTATCGATATCCGGAGTATCAAGAATCAGCAGTGATGGCGGCAGTTCCCGGGCCGTCCGCCAGAAAATCTGATGCGCATCACTTTCCTGAAGCGATGCTGCGGCCTCGCTCCATTCGTGCAGCTCAAAGTCAGGAAAGACGTTCTGCAGATCATGAAGTTTGGAAAAACCTTCGGGCACCAGGCAGACCGGATGTTTTGTCCCGGATGCCAGCGGGCTGCTCGCACTGGCTTTACAGCCCGCCAGATGATTAAAGATTACACTTTTTCCGATGTTCGTCCCTCCGACAACTGCGACGACAAGAAACGCCTGCTCACCCAATTGAGGCGCCAGTTTCTGACGCAACAATTCATACCATTCACGTCCGGCGAGCGGCGGCTGCTGAAGAATTTCTGCCTGCTGTTCCAGTTGAACCAGGGCAGGAGTCAGCCGACTCACGATGGAGGCACAGGTTTCGAAAATACGTTCCCGTTTAACTTCGTCCACCATTCATCACCGAGGCCGAGAGTGAGTCTGTCCAGTCGCAGGAACCGCCAAGGCTCCCTGAATAATCGTGGGCTGTTGTTTGTCTTCGGCGCCCATTTGATCGTGAAGAATTGTAGCGAACAAGCAGAAACACTCGATTCCTCAGCAATTCGAAAGCCGTCCGCCGCGGAAACGTCAAAACCTTCAACGGCGACCAGGAAAGAGCCGCGTTTTCAGATCATTTCAGCCTCTAATTACGGTCAACGATGTCGTGCGCCTGTGGCCACGCGGAATTTTGGTCCCACCGCAAAATCGCCACACGTAGCTGCGTCCAATGGCTATATTGCCCGCAAGTCGCAAAGATGCGATCGGCGTTTTGCGTCGGTGACTGCAGGCTTGTCCTCCACAGTCACTTTCGCAAAGGTCTGGACTGTCTCTCTGGACACGGACCGACGGAACGCACCTGCCCGAGCTTCGCTGTTTTCCTGACACCTGACAGCGGGACTCGATTTTAAATGACATAGCATTTCTGGAGAAATTCGTGCGTTCATTTTTTCCCGCGCTGATCATCGTCATTCTTGCGGGCTCAAGTCTTGCCGGAAGTTTGTTGGTAGCCGAAGAGCCTCTGCGTCATTCGTTCTTCATCGCTGGCCCGACGTTTACGGGAATCATTGATGAAGACGGCCAGGAAACGTGGGATGCGAAACGACCGGCAGCGCGGGATGGATTCATCCTCCCGAACGGCAATGCGCTGATCGCCTGGGGCGACGAAGTGCGTGAACTGACCAAGGAGCATCAGACAGTTTTTCATTACGTCAAGGCAGCCGAGAATGACGAGATCGGCACAGCCGAACGTCTGGAGAACGGTCGCACGCTGATTACAGAACTTGGTCCGAAGCCGCGTCTGATGGAAGTAAATTCCGACGGATCAATCGCAATTGAAATCGCTTTGCAACCGGAAACCGACAACGCTCACATGCAGACTCGCATGGCCCGCAAACTGGCCAGCGGAAATTATCTGGTTCCTCATCTGCTGGCTTTTAAGATCAAAGAATACGCACCTGATGGCAAAGTGCTGCAGCAGTTTGCCACCGACACCGAAGATCTGGGCGGACGCGCGGCTGAAAATTGGCCATTCACCGCGATCCGGTTGGAGAATGGCCACACGCTGGTCAATCTGACTCACGGAAACAAAACTGCGGAGCTCGACGCCGACGGAAAAGTGATCTGGAAAATCAGCAACGACGATTTCCCGGATGTCAGACCGTTCGCCGATCCGTGCGGTGGCCAGCGGCTGCCGAATGGGAACACCGTGATCGCCAGCTATGCGTCGCAGGGGCCTGTCAAAGTCTTCGAAGTGACTCGCGACAAAAAGATCGTCTGGAAATACACCGGCCGGCACCGCGCTCACGAATTTCAGATTCTGACGACGAATGGTAAGCCGATCGAAGGCAAGCCAATGAAGTAGTGGGCGAAAGAAATCAGGATTTCACCGCAAGGGCTCATCTTCGCGAATCGCGAACGAGGATATTTCCGCCTGATGAGTCCATTTGTTTTTGGGTTTTGATGGGGTGAGCGATTGAGTAGACTGCACTCGCGGCGGTAGTCAAACGCTGCTCGCACAACTACAGACGGTTGCCGCAGATGCGAATTGATGTCGGCAGCAGTGGTGGCGAATTCCAAAGCAAGAACTGCAGGCGACTGCCCAATGGCAGTCGATTTGCGATTATAGTAGCCATCACTCTCCGAGTGATGAAAGCCAGGGGCCGCGTTGTGCGGCTTTCGTCACCTGGAGAGTGACGCCTACTTTGTCAAATCGAGTGGCATTGGGCGACTGCCGTTAATAAAGGAGAGATAACAATGGACCAACACGAACTTCTTGTCACGCTGAAGACTTTGCACGCTCAGCTAACAGAAGCCGGGGACATCGACCCCGAAACTGATCAACTGCTGCAGACTGTCACAGCGGATATTCAGCGGGCTCTGGACAATGACAGAACAAAAAGCAATCCTGACGATTCCCTGAGCGAACGGCTGCGAACCACGTTGATTGAATTTGAAGTGCGTCATCCGAACGTCAGCGGTCTGCTGGACCGCATCACCAGCGGACTCGCCAGTATCGGCATCTGAGCCGGCCGTGTCGGCTGCTGTTCGGGGCGATTCAGTCCCGCTTACTCGATGCTGCAGGCTGTCATTCCGGTAAGGATCGCTCGATCAATAAGTGTCTGATGGTTGCCTTTCGCTCCGCGAAAGAACGCTACTTTCGCGGAGCGACAGGCGACAATTATTGATCGGCCCAGACTAAGCAGCTTGCAGCAGAGTCGGCGCGTAAAAAAACTCCGAAGCCAGAAGCTTCGGAGTTTTTTTGTGTGTTGGCCAGGCGATGAATTATCGCTTAGGAGCCGTGCATTGACCGTGTGTGTCGGCCATTGATGTTTTCTGTTCAGTGATAACTGGGCACTGAGACGCCATTTCCGCGTTCAGCTCTGTGTAAGCTGACCATTCTGCTGGCAGGTTGTCTTCATGGAAGATCGCAGCAACTGGGCATTCCGGAACGCACGCTTCGCAGTCGATGCATTCATCCGGATGAATGAACAGAATCGCTTCACCTTCGTAAAAACACTCTACTGGACATACGACCACGCAGTCTGTGTATTTGCAGTTGAAGCATGGCTCGGCGACGACATGAGTCATTGAACACCCTTTCCCACCAGAAATTCTGGTCACTCACAAAGATACCAACGCCCAACACGGGGCGAATTGAAGCAGTCAATTGCAGTGATATCGCACATCGCAAAGCTGCGACGCCAACTTATCACCACATTTGTTACGGAGTTTTATGACATCCTGTTCGGCAATTTCCAGAGCGTTCAGTCAGGCAATTCCACAGACTCCAAATTGAGACAGAGTCTCCAAACTTTGCGTCATCCCGGAACCGTAAAATGCAGGAATCACGGCGTTCATGCGGACAGCGGATGTTTTGCCTCTGCCAGGCTTTCTTTAAGAATGGAAAAACTGGCGCCAGTTATCGTTTCCTACAGTCTGCCGGGTTTTCCTAAACGGATTACTTCTGAACGATTGTGCCCCGCCACCGCAAACGGTTGTTGTCTGCGACCGATCAAACTGGCACAATCTTAGCAAGGGTCATTGTTGACGAATTCAATTTTCCTTTTTGGGTGAACCATCCGGAAGGGTTCGCCGTTCTTTGAGATCTGCTGTTCCTGCAGGTTCGACCGACAGAGACTTTTCCTTTCCCGTACATCGCATTTGCCGATCACTTCGGGACGTTTTCAGATTGGGCCGTAACCGTGCCACTCACTGACATCGATCGCAAGCTGCTGAGTGACCTGCTCGCCGGACAGAGCGGAACGTGGAAACTGTTTGTTGATCGGTATACAAGCCTGATCCTGCAGGTCATCCACCACACGTCGCAGGCTCACAGCCTGAAACTGAACGCCGACGACGTGGAAGATCTTTGCGCCGACACCTTCGCTGAACTTCTGATTCGCGACATGGCTGCTCTCCGAAGTTTTCGAGGTCGATGTTCGCTGGCTACTTATCTGGGTGTGATCGCCCGGCGGGTTGTCGTTCGCAAGCTGACTCAGCATCGCTTTCTGCAGGCCATGGGTCACGTGAACGCTCATCAGGCCGCGGTCGATTTTGCGTCCGGTGAAGAATCGTCGACCAGACATGTAGAACAACGGGATCAGGTGGAAAAACTATTTTCCCGACTGCCCGCCGAAGCAAAAAAAGTGCTGCACTGGGCCTATCTGGATGGGCTCAGCTATCAGGAAATCGCCAGCAGACTTGGCCGACCGCTGAATTCCATCGGGCCAATGTTATCCCGCTTCCGCGCCATGGCCGGGTTACCAACGACCAAATAGTCGCCCATTATCTCAGGGGAATTTTCCCCGCTGGTCGATCGATCAAAAGTGAAACCAACAGGCCGCCGACAATGGTGGTTGTGGCCCCAATGAGTGTCAGCCAGGGCCACGCGATGGGAGTCCAAAATTTGACGTATGCCAGAACGACAGTTCCGGCCAGCATTCCGCACAGAGCGCTGATCTGCCCGACTCGAACTGTGGCGACTCCCAGAGCAAACACGCCCACCAGAATGCCGCCCGCAAATCCGGCCACGGCCAGCACCTTATTGACAATGCTCAATTCAACGTTCATCGAACCCACGGCGATCGCGGTGACCACCTGCAGTACGCCGAAGAGTAATGTCATCAGCTGCGTCATCCGAAGTTGATGCTGAGGCGTTCCCTGGTTTCTCAGAAAGTCACTGACGACAGCTCCGGCAGACGAGTTTAATGAACTGCTGAGCGTTGACATGGCGGCGGAAAATACCGCGGCAATTGTGAGTCCCACCAGACCGACGGGCATCTGATGGATAATGAACGAGATGAAGACTTCATCCTTCTTCAAAATATCAGACCCCGGCTGCGTCGCGTAAAAGGCTGCGAGTCCAACGCCAACGGACAGAAACAGTGTGAACTGAGCCAGCACGACAAATCCGCTCGCGATCAGAGCCTTCGCCGCATTCCTTTGGCTGCCGGTACACAGGTAACGCTGGACCATCATCTGGTCGGTTCCATGAGTCCCCAGGGCCAGCAGGGCACCGCCGATAATTCCCGCCCAGATTGTGTACTCTTTGGTAAAGTCGACAGCAAAGTTGAACAGCTGGAATTTGTTTTCGGAGGCGGCAAACTGACCGAACTGCGTCCATCCGCCGGGCAGCATGCGAATCATCAGCACCAGAGCGCCAATGCCTCCTCCGGTGTAGATGACGAACTGCAGGCAGTCGCTCCAGATGACGGCTTTCATGCCGCCGACAAATGTGTAGGCCACCGTGCATGCGCCGACCGCGACAATACTTGCGGTAAGACTGAGCCCGGTGACTTTTTCCACCACGATGGCGGTCAGAAACAGACGCAGGCTGTCACCAAGATTGCGTGTTACGAGGAAAATCAGCGAAGCCGTTTTTTGAGTCAGACCGCCGAATCGCTTGTGCAGAACTTCGTACGCGGTAAACAGCTGCCCTTTAAAATAGAGCGGCAGCAGCCACACGGCAACAATCATTCGGCCAATGACATAGCCAAAAGCCAGCTGCAGAAAACCGAAATTGCCTCCTTTTTCGTAGGCAACGCCTGGCACACTGAGAAATGTGACGGTGCTCGTTTCCGTGGCGACGATTGATCCCAGAACGGCCCACCACGGAAGATTGCGATCGCCCAGCAGGTAGTCTGAAACATCCTTGTTGGCACGCCCAATCCAAAGACCCAGCACGGTGACGGCCGCCATGTAGATCAGCACAATGAGTGCGTCAATTCCGGAAATTGTGAGCGCGCCCAAGGAAACAGTCAGCATGCGTTCACAACTTCAGGGGTAAGGACCAGAGTTGTTAAGAGAAGCCGAGGTTCCACAGCCCAGGCGGTTTTCCAGATCGTCGCAGGTTGCTTAGATCGCTCGAAAAATAATAGTCGCCTTTCGCTCCGCGAAAGTAGCGTTCTTTCGCGGAGCGAAAGGCGACTAGAGGATACTTATTGATCGAGCGTTCCTTACGGTGTCGGCTTCTTATCCGAACTGCCGTCCTGCTGTCCCTTTTTGGGATCTCGCAAATGCCATGCAACGAGCCATTCTTCGGACATCCGCTGAAAGCCATAATCATCGACCATGCGTTCTTCCATGTCGGCAAAGTGCCCTGCCCCGTAAAAGATTCCGACTTTCAGGTGCCCTTCTTTCAATTCGCGATGCATCACATCCAGACACTTCCGATTACGCTCGGTAATGATTGTTGAAGTGCCATCGAACCCCGCAAACGCATCGCCCTCACCGCCCTTTGCCAGCTGCACGGCAGCAATGCGGCGAATCCGGTAGGCTCGATCGGACGAAAGTGCAGACAGCATGATGTCGAGATTCATGGCAATTGGATTCTGTTCCTGTTGCGCCGCGACGGACTTACCCATCTCCTTCAGGAACATGCCCGAAAACGTTTCTCCGCGACGCGACATCGACGATTCAAACTCTTCCGATGTCATATCTGCATGTACGAAATTGTCAGCCATGTAGTCAACGCCGGCCAGCTGGAACTCCATCCCGAGAGCATCCTTCATCCCGAGCTGAACGACGGAAATGGCGGTGAGTCCCACTTTTGCGTCGGTCCATTCTTCTTCGTCAGACAGGTCTTTTCGGCGTGAGCCTACACCACTGCCCGGACGCATTCCAAGATTGACAGCTTCTTCCGGCATCACCGCTTCGTACAGAAGGACGTCGTACTTTTTAAAGACATCGTTCAACTGAGCATAATACTCGGGCTCACCAAGATGGATGGCTCCAATCAGCTCGACAGTCGCGTTGGGATAATTTTTTGAACTGCCGAAAGTGATGATGGACGTTTCAAGGGCCACCGCCAGATTCTTTTCATTCTTCCGGATGCGGATATACGGTTGCTCAGATTCTTTTTCTTTCTCCGTGGTCTTTGACTCCCTGGTGGTCTTTGAGTCGGTGGTGTCCTTGGTGTCCTTGGTGTCCTTGGTGTCCTTGGTGTCGGCAGTGCCAGCATCTTTTTTGACGGCCCTGGCATTCACAGCCTGAACATTTTCTTCAGCCAGCACCGGAGGTGAAGTCAGAAAGAGTTGCGCGGCAATGGTCATCGCAAGCGCCAACAAGACAGTCAGCCAGCGACGCCAGCCGCTGCAGCACGGGCATGCGCCGCGCTGATCAGACCCGGGAATGTTTGCAACGGGAAGAAGTGAATCAGCCATGAGTGCCACTCTGCCTCAAAAAATCATTGGGAGTTCGTCATCAGCGGCATTCATTGCCGGGTCTAAAAATTTCGGGTCTTGTTCGTTTTCCCGCTCACATTTTGTCTTTGATTCGATCAACGATCCGAATTATCCGTCGAATCATAGTCAGTGAGAATGTTTCAGGGGAGAAAGAAGACGCAGAATCCCGCGAGTTCGGTGATCGCGGCCGTTTAGCCAATGGCACTCCCATTGACGGAAAATCAATGTAGCGGAAGCCGCCAGGGCTTTCGGAAGGCTGGCGTCTCAGGCATTAAACCGAAACACCTGGCGCGTTTCTACGAATTGAGCGGCGTACGGCTCCGCGAGAGCCTCGTCCAATGCCATTCGATTTGCGATTGTCGTAGCCATCACTCTCCGAGTGATGAATGCCATGGGCCGCGTTTTGCGGCCTTCGTCACTCGGAGAGTGACGTCTACTTTGTCAAAGTGACTGCCATTGGGCGCCTCGCCCTCGTGGAATACAGGAATAGTTTAATATGAATGGACGGGCGGAGGGGCGAGTGGTTGGGAGAGAGACCGAATTGAAGCTCGAGCGATTTCCGAAAGAAGCACTTTTCGCAAAACGCTGAGACAATCACAGGTGAAAGACACGGATTTTCATTACCATAAAGGTTTGGCCGGGGCTTGAACTGCTGCGTCCCGGTCGGTTCTGCCACGAAATCTTTGTTGCTGATGCGGCAGAACGTTGCGATCCAAAGTTCCTCGTCACTATTATGACGGGGACAAACTGAACGCTCCGGGACAGCGTTTTTCTTCACTTCGTTCCTCGAAATCCGACGCTCATGACGAAACTGGAAATTGTTCCTCACCCGCACCCGGCCTTGCGATGGAAGTCTCGGGAAGTCACCAAAATCGATGCGGAACTGCGGCATATGGTGGAACAGATGTTCGACCTGATGTACGCCTCCCGCGGAATCGGCCTGGCCGCAAATCAAGTGGCGCTTCCGTATCGCCTGTTTGTGATCAACCCAACCGGCGATCGTGAAGACAAAGAACAGGAAATGGTGTTTATCAATCCTCAGATCACTCGTCGCAACGGAAGCGAAGAAGACGAAGAAGGCTGCCTCAGTCTTCCGGAAATCTACGGTCCCGTGACCCGCGCGACTCGCATTGTCGTCGATGCATTTGATCTTTCCGGCCAGCAGTTTGAAGTGGATCTGGAAGACCTGGACGCTCGCGTTGTGCAGCATGAGTACGATCATCTCGAAGGCATCATGTTCACCGATCGAGTGCCCCCGGGCTATCTTCCAAAACTGCAACCGCTGATCGAAGATCTCGAGCTGCAGTTTCGAAATCGCCAGAAGGAAAGCACGATTCCGTCAGATGAGGAACTAAAGGCTCGACTGATGGCTCTGCAGAAAGCTCGCACCGCCGGCTGATACGAATGTAACCGAATTCGACGCCGCGGTGTGGCAGACTAATGTGCCTCGTCTCTCCGAGGCGAGAATTCAACCACCGGCTGCTGAGCCACATTCGGCTCCTCCACGCCCGCGTTTCGAACGGGAGTTTGTTAATCTTCAGGTTTTGCAGTCCTCTGGCGTGAAGCCGGATGGACGAATCGGTCACAATCGGCGTTTCACAATAGGTAGTTTGGTCTTAATCAACGAGTCAGCTGAATGACGACATCGCTATTTGATCTCACAGGGGAAAACGCAGTCGTTCTTGGTGGAACCGGCGTTCTCGGCGGCGGAATGGCTTCGGCCCTGGCGGCGGCTGGGGCGACGGTTGCTGTCGTGGGACGCAACGAGGAACGCGGGATGGCTCGCGTTCGTGAAATCGAGGCCGCAGGCGGGTCAGCCATTTTTCAGGCGGCTGATGCGCTGGATGCCAGTTCGCTGACGGAAGCGCGGGATGCGATCGTTTCAAGGCTCGGTTCGGTCACGATTTTGATCGCCGCGGCTGGTGGAAACCGTCCGGATGCGACGTTGCCGCCGGGCAGCGACTTCTGCAAGCTTTCACGAGACGGCTGGAACGGCGTTTTTGATCTGAACCTGGTCGGCGGCTCGCTGCTGCCGTCACAAGTGTTTGGAGAAACCATGCTGGCTCAGAAAAAAGGCAGCATCATCAACATCGCTTCCATGGCCGGCATGATTCCGCTGTCCCGGGTTGTTGCGTATTCCGCCGCGAAGGCGGCCGTAATTAATCTGACCAAATTTCTGGCTCGCGAATGGGCAACGCGCGGCGTGCGAGTCAACGCGATCAGTCCTGGCTTTTTCCCGGCCGATCAGAACCGGGCTCTGCTTTTCAAGGAAGACGGATCGTACACCGAACGCGGAGGCCAGATCATCGGACATACCCCGATGGCGCGATTCGGCGCAGCTCATGAGCTCGCCGGCGCCGTTGTCTGGCTGGCGTCTGAAAAAGCGTCCTCGTTTGTGACCGGGCAAAACATCGTTGTCGACGGCGGGTTTTCTTCGACAACGATTTAGAGTTTTGGGCGCACAGACATTGGAAAATGTAGGTGACCAGCAATGTGCCTCGCCTCTCCGAGGCGAGAGTTTTATTCCCGTCTCACACAGACGAAACCAATCTTCTCAGCATTGCCCGATAAGGAAATAGTTTTCACGGAGGAACGTTTGTCTTAGGCTGCAGACAGCCGAAATGAGTGTTGATTATGGCAACGACGACTTCAAAATCAAAAAAAGCACTGCGGCTGTTTCCCGTGAACCGTCGCATGTCAGCGGCACTTCGCAAAGCCCTCTCGGCAGATGACATCGCCGCGTTTCATGAAGCGTATGTCGAAGAGTTCGCACGGCCTCAGAAGCGTCTTCGGAAGCATCTCAAATCGTTGCCGCTTCTGGCCCTGTGGTCCGAAAGCCATGTGGAGCTCAGCGGCCGTGAACGAGAACTGGCAGCATCGCTTGATGAAATGACAGCCCGGCAGTCCCAGGACGGTCGCTCAAAGTCTCGCGGGAAAAAAAAAGACAAGCGAACCGAAGCCGAATCGCCCTACGAAGAAATTCTTGCCAACTGGCTGGTCGAATCGGCCGGTCCACCGGGTCCCTGGGAAAGCATCGTGCTGGCCGAAATCCTGTTGCGCGAAAGCCATCGCTTATCCGCCGAACGCTTCACTGCGACTCTGGGCATCCTTGTCGACGCGTTGCTGAGTGAATCCATCGGCGGTCTGTTTGAGGGCAGTGAAGCCTCCACCGGCAGCAGCGACGCCATTCGTCAGCTGATCTCCACCGGAGAAATGCCGTGGATCTGCAGTCTGCTGTTCAGCCCGCTGCAGGCCGGACCGTCTCTGCAGAAGTCGGCCAGAGAATCGCTGGAAAAAGTCCTGACCGAGAGCACCGATGACGACGGGATCGTACACGGATCCTTGCTGCGTCGGCTGCCCGAATGGATGGCCCCGCTCTCACGCTGCGCGTTCTGGTCGGCGATTTTTGAGCAGCCTGTCTGGAGCGACGAAGGTCATTGCCGATTCGCATCATTGATCGAGCGATCGACTTTGTTCGTCCTGCCGGTGTCGCATCATCATTCGGAAGACGATGCGCCCGAATTGCTGTCGCCGCCGCTGTCGCAGGTTCTGGAATTCGTGCTTCCCCTGGTCGGCTCGGAATGGGAAAGTCGTCTTCAAAAGATGCTGAAGGCCTGTCAAAAACCGGCTAGTGAGGACGTGCCTCGTCTTAGGAAATTCAAAAAGAAAAAATCGTCTGAAGATACGGACCCCAAAGCAGAATCCACTGGCGCGGCAGAAAAAACAGCCGCTTCAGAGGGAAAGCTGAAGTTGGCGGGCTCTTGGGAATCCGACAACTCCTGTGTCGCGATTCTGCGATCCGGGCTCGACGCCGATTCAGACGTGGCCACGCTGGAATGGCATTCCAGTGACGCTCAAATTCTTCTCGCGGCAGCGGGTGTCCCGATTCTGACGGGCCACTGGGACTGGTCGGTGAAGGTTGACGGAGAAGTCATTCCGGGGCCAGCCACCTGGAAATGCAGTTGCTGGTTTCTTGATCCGGAAACAATCTTCGTAGAACTGGAAGGCGAAGATTCGGCGCCCGTCAAACGAGTTCGTCAGTTACTGCTCGCGCCTCATGATCGCTTTGCGATTCTCACGGACAGTGTCACCACAAAAGATGCCGACCGCAAAGTAGAACTGACGACGTCTGTTCCACTCGCGGAGGGAACAGTGTGTACTGCCGACGCAGTGACACGCGAACTGTCGCTGCTCAACGGGCCGCGCACGATCCGAACGTTCCCGATCTGGATGGAAGACGATCGTATTCAGCATGCGCACGGCAGTTATCGGGAGCAGGACGGTCGTCTGCAGCTGTCGGCCGTTGGCCAGGGTGGTGTCGTCATGCCACTTGCAATGGACTGGCATCCGAAGCGATCCGACGCCGCGGCCGACTGGGCGCGACTGACCGTCACCGAAAATCGCCGCACGGTCGGCAGCCATGAAGCCTGCGGTTTCCGAATTCGGATCGGCGATCATCAGGTGTTGATATATCGCAGTCTCATGCCGCCGGTCATCAGCCGCGCCGTGCTCGGCCTGCACACAGGGGATGAATCGGTCTATAGTCGAGTCCCCTCAAAGCCCGCCCTTCTGCAACCGCTCGTGGAAGTTGAGACCCCGGAATAGACACTTCGTCAGCATTCCGAATCAAAAGGGGTCAGGCCCAATACTGTTCGGCACGGCGTTTGAGGTGGTCGCGGCGAAATCCGGAAAAAACTTTGTGTGCGCTCTTGCGCGCGCGTTCTGAAGTTGCCAGGCTTCACATATAGAAGAAGATGGCAATACACACTCAACGCCCACCGAGAAGACGAAGCTGGCCGAGAAGGACATCACCGGTCTGAAGTACTTCGATCAGATTGCGCCGCTGCTAAAGCCGCTGCTAAAGCCGCTGCACGATGATGCGTGTGAACGCGATACGGCAGACAATCGCACCCTGCACTACGACCAGTACTGCATGTTGCTGCTGTATTTCTTCAAGCCGATCGTCACATCACTGCGAGGATTGCTGCAAGCCAATTTGTGTGCGTATCAATCCTCACACATCTCGCAGCAAGTAAGCACCTACGCACAAGATATTGGGCATAATTCGTTTAACGGCGAGCCAGAGGCGTAGGCAAATTAACAGAAAACCGACGCCTTCGGCTTGCCGTTAAACGAAGAAAATTACGCACGGGTGCTTATGCAGGCGGTTCCAGTGGAGTGGACAGCGACGGTATTCTTCGCATCGCCACAAACTTGCTGGACGTGCCAGCGGATGTCATTGCTTAAATATTTTCTTATCGTCGGGCGATTGAAATCTTTTTTTAATTTTTCAAGCACATACTGGGATGCAAACACCTGCTGAGCCACAAAAAGAATGGTATCGAGATTCAAACGTACTCAGCGATCATTGCCTGCATGCTGATTGCTTTGTGGACCAGCCGCAAGCCGACGAAGCGGACGTTTAAAATGATCTGTTTCTACTTCTGCGGCCTTGCCAGCGAAGACGAACTGATGGCTCACATCGAAAAGCTGAAAAAACAGACGTCATAATTTTCAGGGTGCGTTTCGCATCTCCTCCCTTCTTTGATGTCCTTCCTTTGGTGCTCTTGTACTCGTTCAGGCAGGGGGGCTCGATGGAGTAACCACGTCTTTCATGTTGACCGTATAAAAAAAATGGCAGCAGCCAATTTGGAATCTCTGAAGGGAGGTATGCCGAAAACTTCACACTCAAAAATACTCTTCATGTGCATGGCACTGATCCCATTCACTACAGCGACTTAAGTTCAGTTGCCGAGGGTTCATTGATCTGCCTTATCTTCTCGTACAAGTCGAAACCCATTGGTGATGAAAACGTCTGAATTGGCTGTTGGCATGGTACTACGAACGTCCTCGATCTTCGACAGCCAACCACTACCACAGAAAGTAAAACTTGAGGATGCAAGGTCCAGAAAATTAGTCGCCGGAAAAGTCCAGACCTCGTCTCCATTTCCGAATGGAAAATAACATCCTGCGATTTGCTGCTTCGTCGTCACAGCCACGGCAAAGATGCACCCGTCGTCAAAACCGGGGTTTCCAATTCGATTATCCACAGTGGCAAGCGCAAGATCACGAAAAGTACTGAAATCTGAAGGGTTCGCGTTTAGCTGAGCTAACGTTTCCTCGCCTTCGAACCCCACTTTCCACTCCGCCACCGTCGGCAATGGAAACAGGAACACGGAAACAGATGTCTTCCATTCGCAAAAGCGTTCCATGTCGGTGCGTGAAAGTGCAACAACAGGATGTTGCTCTGACTGTTCGTAACCTGCATCTCTCCAAGTCAGATTGTCAATTGATTGGGGGAAATATTTTCCGACTGGAATGGAACCACATTGTGCAACACCACTCTCGCAATCGGTCACATAGCTAGTGGCTTCGGCAAACTCACGAAACTCGGCAACGGTAACTTCCGTACGAGAAACATGAAACGCCTTAACGGACATCTCGGCTTGTTTTGGTCTCAGATAATTTGGGACTCGCCAAACCCCAGCATTCACTCTTCTAAATTCACGATCGTCGGCGTCGCTGCTCATACCTTCTGGTCAGGTGCAGCGGAGCCTGACGATCGAGCCGAACATCTGATGGTTCACAAAGCGAGCGGCAGATATGAAAAGACCGCCGCCACTCTGTCAGTAATTGTCCCGATCGGGAACATTTCTGTTGACTCGGCAGATAAATGCACCTATATTCCCGATCGGGACATAAATTGATCGCTGCCGAATTAAGCAGCCAAATGATACCGTTCGGGATGATTTTATGGTGAAAGTTGATGATACGCTGCAGATCGGTCGATTGGTTCGACAGCGACGAAAAGAGGCCGGGCTGACTCTGAAAGACGCGGCTGCTTTATCCGGGGTCGGCGTGCGATTTCTATCAGAACTGGAACGAGGCAAGCCTACGTTGCAGTTGGGCCTGGCAATTCGCGTATTGCAATTGTTTGGCCTTGAACTACACGTTGAACGGCGGGGATAGTCGTCGTTCGCTCCGCGAACGAAACGCTGCGGTACGAGCCTGGTGGATCTCAGCAAAATGTCAGAAACTCTCTACGTCCACTACCAGAGCCAAACCATCGGCGAGCTGCGGCTCACCGATTCCGGGAAAATGCAGTTTCAGTACCGCCCCAAGTGGCAGCAAAGTCCCGACGGTTTTCCGATTTCGATTTCGCTGCCGCTGGATGGCAACTTCGAAACCAACGCGTGCCATCATTTCTTCGTCAATCTGCTGCCCGAAGCCAATGTGCGTCAGCAGATCTGTCAGTCGCTAAAGATCTCGCAGGGAAATGATTTCGAATTGTTGAAAGCCATTGGAGGCGACTGCGCCGGAGCACTGGCGATCACTGTTTCGGACCAGCCGGTGCAGCCTGTTCAGCGTTATGAAGAGATCGGTGAAAAGCAACTGGCCGACTGGTCGGTTGGCACGCCCAACGCCTTCTCGGCGGTGACCGGACAAAACGAAGCGCGGCTGTCACTTGCCGGCGCCCAGGACAAGCTGCCCGTTCATATTCAGGACGGCAAGATCTTCGTTCCGCTGGGCAACACGCCGAGCACTTATCTGCTCAAGTTCGCGTCGCCGTTTTACTCGCACCTGCCAGAAAACGAAACGTTCGTCACGATGCTGGCGGGCGCAGTCGGGCTGCCGGTGGTGGACATTCAGCTGCGTCGAACGGATCGAGCCAACATCGCCGTGATCCTGCGTTACGACCGCACGCTGGAAGGCGGCTTCTATCATCGAATTCATCAGGAAGATTTTTGTCAGGCACTCGGTATCAGCGCCGAAAGAAAGTACGAAAAGGAAGGTGGACCGGGACTAAAGCAGTGCGTGGAGATCATTCGTCGACACGCCTCATTTCCGCTCGTCGAACTGCAGAAGCTGATGCAGTGGCTGCTGTTCAATCTGCTGGTCGGCAACGCGGACGCGCACGGCAAGAATCTGTCGCTGCTGTACGAAGACCGCCGCAGCCCGCGACTGGCTCCGTTTTACGATCTCGTGTGTACCCGAAACTACCAGAACATCTCCCGGCATGTGGCGATGAGTCTCGGCGGCGTCACTGATCCGGACCAGATCGGAACAAAGCAACTCCACGCCATGGCCGACGACTTCGGCGTTCGCGCCCCGATGATCCTCAAGGCCGCCGCCAGCCTGAGCGAACAGCTGACGCAGGTCATCCCGGAGGTCGTTGGACAGTTTGCCGGCAGTTACGGCACATCGCCTGTTTTGGAACGTATTCCGATCATCGTTCGCAAACAAATTCGACGGATCAAAAAACTGCTCGAATAGTTTCCAAACAATCTTTGACACCATACGTAGTCTTGATGTCTCGGCCAGGAGCAAAACAAGTGGCAATTGTGGCCTGCATGGCGTATGTGGATCTGAATCCGATTCGAGCGGGCATTGCGACGACGCCTGAGACCAGCGACTTCACGAGCGTGAAAGAACGCATCGAAGATCGTGTGTCTGCGGCTGAAGTTTCTACAGCGGATGCTCAGGATGTTCGTATTGAGCATGGTGAGAAAGCTGGCTGGCTTGCTCCGATTGCAGTTGATCCACTAAGAAAGAAAGTGCGAGAGAAGCCATCGACTCGTTGAGCCAGCAACAAAGGTTACCTTTCGATAACTCTGGATCAGTATCTGAAGCGACTTGACTGGACGGGTCGAAAGATTCGCAAAGACAAAGTGGGAGCGATCTCGGCAGACTGTGCTCCGATTCTTGAGCGTTTGGAATGCAGTGCCGAAACATGGGTGGACTTCGTCAAAAACTTCCGGAAACGTTTCCGCAATGAAGCCGGACTGACGAAGTCTCGCCAGGCATTCCGTATCACCCGCCGCGAATCCCGCGCGTCAGTGAGAGCTTCCTCCTGAGCCGTTTGGTCTCATCGTAAAGCGGCTGCCGTGTTGGTTTTGTGATGTACAGGTGAGTGGCACTGATTTGGCCTCAAAGCGAACTCAGGATCAGCTTGGGGCAGCGTCAGATCGCATGCGTTATTGAGACACTCTCACTTGTCAGCGGCCGCATTTGGGCGGAGTTTGTTGCCATACCAGACGAGTCACTCGCCGCATTGTCCAGACGGCAGAATATCCCCAAAGGGCCGAATTCAATGGGATCAAGACGGGCCAGAGTAGTTGCCGGTCTGAGAACTTTTCTGTTGTGGTTGGGAGTAAGAACTCAAGGTAGCCAAGCGGGAAACTCAGGATTGCAACTATAGCCGAAGCAGATTCAAAAATCGCAACCTGCTGCGGCGTGGCTTCGTTTGGCCTGACGGGAAAAAACGTGATACGGACGGAAAAAGCGACGAGCAAGATGAGGAAATGAATAAGTGCTACTCGACCTTGCGGAGAACTTCCGGCAATTCGCATCACATGAATCCTCACTCTGCTCGCCCTTCGTTCGGGCTATATTCAACTCAGATATTTGCCACCAGCACTCCGACATCGACATGGAAGTAGTTTGCCAGTGCTTGGATCATTTTTCGACTGAACGGCTTCTTTCCGGCGAGCACCTCGGAAATCGTGGACTTGGGCAGACCTGTATCCCGGCTCAATTGCATCTGAGACACCCCCTTGGCTTCCATCAGATGACGCAGCATGTCGGCATCGGATGCTGGTTCAATCGCATGATGCTCGTCTTCATAGGAGCCCACGAGGTCGCTCAGGGCGTCGAGATAAGTCTCCTCACCTTCGTCGAGCCTATCACGGGCGAGCAGTCCGTCCATGACCCGCTGTGCTTCAGCAAGATGCTCGTCTGACTTGATCGACGCCAAGGGGAAATCAAGCACAAGCTCCATATAGGAATCTCGACTCTTCCCTTTCAGGCGGAATTGCGTCTTGGTCGCCATTGTCAGGTTCCTCGTTTCTTTCGCTTCACCGTTTTCGGCTCTTCAGTGACAGTCTTGATTGTCTTGCGGTGCTTTGGAGGGGGCAATTCAAAGCACCCGCAGTCTGCCTTCCATTTGTCCTCGTCATACTCGGCGTGCGTCATGCACTTTAGGATGAAGATCTTTTGGCTCGGATACAGAATGCGAGTTGCCAGCCGGTACTTGTTTCCCCCGATGTTGAACACCACGCAGTTCCCCACGAGGCTCGCAGATCCAAACTCGGCTTTGACCTCTGCCCATGAATGCCACGCTACGCTTTTGTGACTGACATGGGTGTACCATGCACGCAAAGGGCCTTCGGAGTCCTCATATCCGGGCGTCTCCCAAAACTCTCGAAGTCGTGTTTTTGAGATGATTCGCATTTATTCTACCTCTCATATCGACCCCCAGCGGCATTTTAGTTCGCAAAACCCGAACAAACAAGAGGAAAGTTCGTAAAATGCGAACCGGTTGCATGAGGCCGGTACTGATTCTGGTAAAAGACACCCGAGACAGTTGAGTACGAAGTGATTCCGGTCTGAGACACCCGCTTGAAGAAAAACAGAAGACAGGACGCATGATCTGCTGAGTGCAGAACATCTGACGCATTCATTTTGTTCCAGCGTTTTTCTTCCACTCGAATTGTCGTTGAACCCCTCTCATCTTGCTCCAATCGCAAGCGTTCAGATGAAGTTTCCGGTGGCTGCCACTTGAAACGGAAAGATCAATTCGTTTGTTCTCCTGAATGTATGCAATCGCATCCGGGTGGATGAGTGCTGACGCCCATCAGGTGCGACTTTGCGAGGCATGATTTGGTGTCCATTCTTGGCATGAATTTTTGTCTGTAGCACCAAGAATTGCACACGGTAGCACCAACCGTAGCACCATTTGTGTTGAACAGAATTCTGGGTAAACGCCTATTTTTTAAGCATGTTCAATGAAATAGCCACGTTACAGAATTTGTAACGTGGCTACAAAATGGGGCCGCTCGGACTTGAACCGAGAACCAACGAATTATGAGTTCGCTGCTCTAACCGATTGAGCTACGGCCCCGTATTGATAAATCGCGTCGCGGGATTGACGACGACGCCCGTAACGACGACCGCCCGGCTGTTGTCAGCAAAGCCAAAGATCCTCAAAAGCCGAAAAGGTTCGGAGGGATTTTCCTGGACTCGCCTGGTAAAACGGGCACTCGTTCTGGAGATCTGCAGTGAGCAATTTCTTCGGCATGTGAGCCGATGCAACTTGGGATGAAACGGAATATCTTGAAGTTCGCCCGGATTTGCAAGCTGGGCGTGTCCTGCCCGTAACGGATGGCGCCGCTTTTCGGCAGCGGCCGCCTAAACTGATAAGTCCGTGCAGGATCGGGGGAAATCAGCGACAAAGGCTTCGATATTATTCAACCGCGGCCGTCCATGTGATGAGCTCATTGAGCAATCGAAGGGCGGCGCCGGATTGGATGGCATTGGTGGCGATGGCGACGCCGTCTTTCAGGCAGCCAACTTTTTCACAGGCCAGCAGCGCGGCAGCGGTGTTGGCAATGACCATGGACGCTGGGGCAGACATACCAGCCGGGGCCAATACTGTAGCCGGGGCAGACCCTATAGCCGGGACGTTCTGAAACACGGCACGAATCACGGCTCCGCTTTCTGCGGCGGAGCTCACCTGCAGCTCGGCCACATTGCATACGGGCAAACCAAAGGATTCAGCCGACCATTCGTGCCGCACGAGCTGACCATTGGTAACTTCAAACGCCAGCGTTGTACCCCAGAGCGATACTTCGTCCAGCTCGTCGTTGCCGCAGACAACAATCGACTTGCGGCCACCCAACTGAGCCAATGAATTCGCAAGCAGCTCGGCTCGTGCGCAGGAACTGGCTCCCAGCAATTGGTACTCGGCGCCGGCTGGATTTGTCAGCGGTCCCAGCAGATTAAAGATTGTCGGGAACCCCAGTTGTTTTCTGACGGGCGCTGCATGCTTCATCGCTCCGTGAATCAGTGGCGCGAAGCAGAACGCAATTCCCACTTCGTCCAGACAGCGTCCGGCCGCCTGCGGGGTCAACGAAATATTCACGCCCAAAGCTTCAAGCACATCCGCCGAACCGCTGGAGCTGGAGACGCTGCGATTGCCGTGCTTGGCGACTGACACACCGCACGCGGCGGATAAAAGTGCCGTGGCGGTGCTGATATTAAAGGTATGCAGACGATCTCCGCCGGTTCCGCAGGTGTCGAGCAGCGGATGGCGGGATGTCACGATCGGGGTCGCTCGACGTCTCATCGCACGTGCGGCTCCCACGATTTCCTCGGCCACCGGGCCTTTGGCGGCCATGGCGGTCAGAAATGCGGCAATGTCGACGGGTTCACATTGTCCGTCCATGATCGCCCCGATACAGGCGCACGAGTCTGCGTCGGAGAGATTCGTTTTCTGGAGAAGCTGTTCAACTGCGTGCTTCAGGTTTGCCTGCATTTCAGTGCTGTCAGTTCGTTCATTCAGAAGGAAATCCGGAGTCAATATCCCGGAGTCAGTGGATTCAATCCGCGAAGCAGCCAACAATCCTGCTGCTGGTCGAAGACCCAGGCAGCAAAGGATTAGATAACGGCGACCGGCCGAAAGGTTGACAGTCTACTATGGGAAATGAAGAGTTGACACGCGACGAGCCTGTTGGAGAGCTGGAAATTGAAGGTTCCGAGTCCTCTTGTTCGTATTTGCCGGGCCAGACGGCTCGCATGACGTATCGGTTGGCCTACGTGCTGCCGGAATCACGCTACGAGCAACTGCTTTCCCGTGGCTGGCGTCGATTTGGCCGAACCTTGTTCCGTCCTGCCTGCTCGGCGTGCAGGGCCTGCCAGAGCCTGCGGGTTGTGATTCCGGAATTCGCGGCCTCAAAAAGTCAGCGGCGTGTGATCTCAAAATCGCCTGAGCTGAACGACCTGACTTTGGTGGTGCAGAAACCATCAGTAAGCGATGAGCATATTTCATTGTATAACCGCTATCATCTCGACATGCATCATCGGCGTCAGTGGCCGTTTCGCCAGATCGATCGCGAGCACTATTACGATTCCTTCATCGACGGACATTTTTCGTTCGCGCGTGAGTTCCAGTATCGATATCAGGGCCAGTTGATCGGACTGGGCCTGGTGGATGTCACCAAATCAGCGATGTCCAGCATTTATTTCTTTCACGATCCCGAATGGCGTGACGCCGCTTTGGGAACCTATTCCGTCATGCGCGAGATCGAAGACGGCAGAGTTCACAATCGCCAGTGGCTCTACATGGGCTACTACATTCGCGACTGTGGTTCGATGAATTACAAGAATCGCTATCGGCCGAATCAGCTCCTGAAGCAGTACGTCGCGGACAATGAAACGCCGGTGTGGGAAACCCCGATCGCCGATAAGGCATAGCGGTGGTCGGTGAGCCCGCGTATTCGCTTGTCACACCCTTGACTTGCTGAAATTTTCTGTGGCGTGTGACAAGTTCACGAATGCGAACGCAGGCACACTATGCCGGTCTGGGGAGTATCCGGTCCGTTTGTTTACGGCAGATTGGCGAGAAGAGTTTGCAATAATCGGATGATCTGTCCATACTGTCCTACCCCACTGCACAATTTCCTTCCTGCTTTCTCACCGGTTTTCCGTTCGGAGATCGAACTTGAGAACATTTGCTCTCAGTCTTCTCCCGTCGCTATGGCTTTTCGCCGGGCTGATCAGCACGCATGCTGAGGCCGCCGACGGTGGCTTTTCGGGACTGCAGATTCAGCCAGAAATCCTGAAGCTGGATTCGCCCGAAGCATCGGATCAGATTCTGGTCACTGCGACGGACAACGCTGGTAACCGCACTGATGTGACACGACTTGCCGTCTTCGCATTTGCGCAACCCGACATTGCCTCCGTGTCCTCCTCCGGGCGAATCACTCCGTTGAAAGATGGAGAAACGCAGATCACCGTTCGGCTGGAACATTTGACAGCGACCTCAATCGTAAAGGTCACCCGCATCAATGACCCGCCGCCTGTCTCTTTTTGGCAGGAAGTGGTTCCGATTCTTTCCAAGTCCGGCTGCAATTCGGGGGGCTGCCATGGAAAAGCGGAAGGCCAAAATGGGTTCAAGCTGAGTGTGTTTGGGTTTGACACGGCGACGGATTACGACGCGATCGCGCGTGACGGTCGGGGACGACGAGTCTTCCCGGCGGATCCCGATAAGAGCCTGCTGATTCAAAAGGCGATGGGCAAACTTCCTCACGGCGGTGGCCGGCGCATTGAGCCCAATTCTCGATGGCATCGATTGTTGAGCCGATGGATCTCAGAAGGCATGGCTCTAGATGGTGGTGATGTTGATGCCGTCACCGGAATCATCGTCGAGCCTGCGGACATTGTTCTTTCACCAACAGGCACGCAGCAACTGCGTGTGGTGGCATCAACGCAGTCGGGAAATAAACGCAGTGTGACAGCGGAGGCTGATTTTCAGTCGAACAATGATGTGATTTCTGTCGTCGATCGCGACGGGACGATCCAGGTGACCGAAGTGCCGGGAGAAGCCGCCATTCTGGTGCGGTATATGGGTCACGTGGCCGTCTGTCGCGTGACATTGCCCGGTAAAGGCATTGAGTTCGTTCGACCTTCGGAAAATAATTTTGTTGATGGTCTGGTCTGGGACAAGCTGAACAAACTGAGGATCGCTCCGAGCGAACTCGCGAACGACGCCACGTTTCTGCGTCGAGTTTATCTGGACACAATCGGGACTTTGCCGACAACCGATGAGGCTCGTGCGTTTCTTGCCGACAATGATCCGGCAAAGCGAAGCAAGCGGATTGATCAGCTGCTGGAACGCCCCGAGTACTCTGATTACTGGGCTCAACGATGGTCCGATTTGCTGCAGGCCGATAAGGATATTATTACGCCGCAGGGAACAGTCGCGGTCAGTCGCTGGGTTCGCAGTCAGGTCGCGAACAACGTGCCTTATGATCAGTTTGCACGATCCGTTCTGACGGCTCAGGGGTCGACGCTGGGACATTCGCCAGCCGCGTTCTTTCAGGTTCAGGCCGATGCCGAAAAATCGGCTCGGGCAGTCAGCCAGCTATTCCTTGGTGTTCGAATCGAATGCGCTCAGTGCCATCATCATCCGTTTGAACGGTGGGACCAAAGCGACTACTTCGCTCTTGCCGGATTCTTTACCGGCATCGACAGGAAGCCCGGGCCAAATGGTTCCGTGAAGATCATGAACAAGCCGGGGGAAGATCTGAAGCATCCGCGCACCGGTGCCATCATTCCCACGGCGGGGCTTGGGGCTGCGAAGGCCGAGTTTGTGGATCCGAAAAGTCGGCGAGACGTTCTGGCCGATTGGCTGGCGTCTTCACAAAATCCGATGTTTGTCCGCACCATTGTGAATCGTCTGGTGGCTCATTATCTGGGCCGAGGTCTTGTCGAGCCGGTGGATGATTTGCGAGCTACCAATCCGGCTTCCAATGAACCCTTGATGCTGGCATTGGCCGATCATCTGGTGGCCGTAAAGTTTGACCTGCGAGCCTTCACGAAGACTGTCTTGAATTCTCGGGTTTATCAGCTTGGTTCGTCCGTCAACGAATCGAATCTGCTGGATGATCAGAATTATTCGCGAGCTGCTGTGAAGCCGGTGCCGGCGGAAGTCCTGCTGGATGCGGTGTCGCAGGCGACTGGCGTGCAGGAAAAATTCAATGGCTGGCCTGATGGGTATCGAGCGATCCAGATCTGGGACAACAAACTGCCGTCCTTGTTTTTGGAAACATTCGGTCGACCCGGGCGTCAGACGGTTTGTGCGTGCGAACGCGGCGTTGAACCGAGTATCGCTCAGGCGTTGCATCTGATGAATTCTGAATCAACAACCGTTCGCCTGGAAGACCGGCGCAGTCGAGCGGCCAGGCTGGCGACAGGCGAACTGACGCCAGCGGCTATTGTTGAGGAGATTTATCTGGCAACACTTTCCCGTTTTCCATCTCCGGAAGAATCTGCGCTGATGGAAAAAACGCTGGCGGAGACGAGCAATCGTCAACAGGCGGTGGAAGATATTCTCTGGACATTGTTGAACACTCGGGAGTTCGTGTTCAACCATTAAGAAGAGATTGATGTGGTGTGACAAAACTGAAGTAAGCCGTTACTGCTCAGTTGTGCCGATTGCCGGGGCTTGTGGAAGTCGCAAAAAACAGAGTCATGGAGATCTTGTGATGCTCAATAAATCTTTTGGCACCGATCACCGCTTCTGCGACGGGATCACGCGCCGACGTCTGCTTACCACCGGAAGTACGCGGCTGCTGGGCGGATTGTCGCTGCCGTGGCTGCTGCAATTGCAGGCGGAAGCGGCCACAATCTTTCAGCCAAAAGCCAAAGCCTGCATTTTTCTGATGCTGGAAGGCGGACCGAGCCACATCGATATGTGGGACCTGAAACCCGACGCGCCTTCAGAAATTCGAGGCCCCTTCAGTCCGATTTCGACGGTCGTCCCGGGAACTCAGATCAGCCAACTGCTGCCGATGTGTGCGAAGGTCGCCGACAAGTATACGATCCTGCGATCTCACAGCCATGCCGACAATGCGCACCAGACGGGACGCCACTGGGTTCTCACAGGATACCCGCCAAGTTTTGCTGACGGCCAGGCCAAGGGCGTTCCCTTCAACGAACTTTATCCATCCATCGGCTCGATCATCTCTCGCGAACTTGGGCCTGGCGGCGATGTACCGCCGTATGTGGAACTTCCGAATCCGCTTGGTCCCGGCGGGCCCGGTTTTTACGGAGCTCGATACGCGCCCTTTACGATCAACAACGATCCATCACAGCCTGACTTCAAAGTTCAGGACCTGGAAGCTCCGGCAACAATCTCGTCTGATCGATTCGCTCGCCGCCAACAGTTGCTCGCGCAGACCGAACGCCTCGCAGGCAACAATTCGCCCAGCACCGGACCGGCGCAAAAGCTGACATCGTTTTACGAACAGGCGATGAATCTTGTCACGTCACCGCAGGCAAAAACAGCATTCAATCTTGCTGCCGAATCGCCCGAAATGAGGGAACGTTATGGTTACTCTTCAATCGGCCAGTCGGCTCTGCTGGCACGACGCCTGGTCGAAGCGGGGACACGCTTCATTGGAATCGATCATGGCAGCTGGGACACGCATTTCGACAATTTCACAAGTCACGAAAAAGCACTCGTGCCTCCGACAGATCGAGCGTTCAGTGCGCTCGTGTCGGATCTGGACGAACGAGGTATGCTGGACGAAACGCTTGTGATCATGATGGGCGAAATGGGACGCACGCCGCGAATCAACAACGACGCCGGACGTGATCACTGGTCTCAGTGTCAGACGGTCATACTCGCCGGTGGCGGCATCAAACGCGGCGCTGTCATCGGAGCCAGCGATGCCACCGCCAGTTTCCCGACGACTCATCCGTACGGCATTCACGACCTTCTTCGTACCGTCTTCCATCTTCTGGGCGTCGACGCCAACAAAGTGTACACAACGCCGCTGGGTCGGCCCGTCCCGATCGTGAACGGCGGTCATCTCATCGACGAACTGCTCGCTTAAAGTTTTCAGGCACGCCGTTTTGCGGTGCGGTGGAACAGACCAGAGGAATTCGACGGAAGCGGTACGGCGAGCGGCAGACTGAAAAGTTCCCATTGAGCCTGAGGCGCTAGCCGATTCGACAGGATCAAGCTAAGCAATCCCCACCAATCCATTTTACCCAAAACAACTTGAGCAGCCCCACTGTTGAAAAGTGGGGGGACGTAACTCAAGAATGTTTGAACTCGCTCTGCCTTGCGTCCGAAACCGTAACGGAACGTTGACCGGCAGAATCGGCCGGTCCCCAAAACGCTCAGCTCAGATGCCATCAACTGCCCTGAAATGACGCAAAGGTAATCCAGCAAATGGTTTACCGACGAAATACATTTCTCTGCTCTGGCTGAAATCAGGATTGAGGGAAATTCTCAAATTGCCGGAAGCGGATAAACACGTAGACAGCACCGGATAGGTTGAGTTGCGGGTCTGGGGTGAATTGTGTTGAAATACCCTCGAATCGGTGCGGTGATGGCTGCTAAGCTGCAAATTTTCTTGGATTTATTTTGTTTTGTGGTTCAATGTGTAGTGACTGCTGAGATGCTGATTTCTCGGAACGCTGTTTTTTAACTTTGCTTGGGGACGCGATGTACACGCTTTTGACAGGTGCCACAGGACTGGTGGGACGCTATCTCGTTCGAGATCTTCTTTTGAACGGTCATGAGCTGGCTGTTGTAGTTCGGCCATCCCGAAAACAGGCACCTCGTGAACGCATGGAAGAAATTCTTCAGCACTGGGAACGCGAACTTGGCCGTGCATTGCCGCGACCGGTTATCCTTTCCGGTGATATTACTGAGACGAACTTTGGATTAAGCGATGCGGAGACGGACTGGGTTCGCGAGAACTGCAGCACCATTATCCACAGCGCTGCGATTCTTGAGTTCTACGGAAAGGATCGTGCGGGTGAGCCGTGGCGAACCAACCTCAACGGGACTCAGAATATGATCAACCTGTGCCGCGATGCAGGGATCAAAGACATTCATTATGTCTCCACCGCCTATGTCGCTGGTTATCAGACAGACGCGGTCATGGAATCCAGCTTGAACGCAGGGCAGACGTTCCGAAACGATTATGAAGAGAGCAAGTTCTGTGCAGAGACGCTCGTTCGTAACATTGATTTTGCAGATCATGTGACGGTCTATCGTCCGGCCGTGATTGCTGGCGATTCTCGCACGGGTTACACCAATACGTATCACGGCGTTTATCTGTATCTGCGGCTGATGTCGGTCATGATTCCGCCTATGCCGGCTGATGAAAATGGTTTCCGTCGTGCGGCTATTCGTCTGCGAATGACGGGTGAGGAACGTCGAAACATTATTCCCGTGGAATGGGTTTCGGCCGTGATGTGCCGACTGTTTGAGACTCCCGAGGCTCGCGGTCTGACCTTCCACTTGGCGCCTGACCAACCGATCAAGTCAGGTGAGATGATTGAATACTGCAGCAATTACTTTAAGTCGACCGGTGTTGAGTTCTATGGTTACGGCGAGCTGCCAGCACTGACGAACCGCGAAGACAGCGAAGATCAGTGGATGTTTGAACGTCTGGTGACAGAGAATGCCGAAACGTACGCTCCCTATGAACGTACCGACAACGTGTTCGACATGACGAATACTAAGAAATTTGCCGGTGATATCGTTTGTCCTCAGATTGATCAGACAGTTGTGTACCGCTACATCGAATACGGTAACGAAGACCGTTGGGGCAAGCGAAAGCCGGAAGTGGAACCCGTGAAGGCCTGGGCCGAAGATTTGTTTCAGGGACTCAAGTCTGAAGACGCGAGCCACGATGCTCTGCAGACGATCGGAGTTGATGTCCATGGTCCAGGCGGCTGCCAGGCGACTCTTCAGCTTTCTTCCAGCGGAATTCATTCCGTCCGTCGCGGCTTACCCGACGGAGAAGTCCCCATGCTGCGAGTGAGTGTTGCCGATCTTGAAGCCGCCGTTAAGCAGGAAGCTTGCGTCGATGTTCTTCACAAGGGCTGGGAAACTGCCGACCAGTCACAGATTCAGGAACTGACTCACCTGCTGGTGTCAGCGCTCGCTTCAGAACCTGTGGAAACTCAGGTCTGATCCAACGTTTCGATCCATCGAATTCTCAATGGGCCAGCCTTGTGCTGGCCCATTTTCGTTGTGGGCTTCGAGCCTGTGATCTCCTCGTTCCAGGGCTCCAGCCCTGGAACGCACCGCCAGGAGGCTCCTGCCTCACAAAATCCCGCAAAGCCGCTCACCATCAGCCCCTCGCCCAAACGCCCCTCACTTTGCCGTAGAATCGTCGTAGCGGAAGCCGCCAAGGCTTTCGGCCGCGTGTTTGAAGGGGTGGAAAGTGAGCCTCATGCCGTGCAGCTCTTTCAAGCGTGTCAAAAAATTTGACAGCAGGCTGCAACACAGAGAGTTTCCAAAGCCCGACTCTGCTATAACTAAGGTGTCTCGGGAGACCGCCAGTGGCGGTGGAAACATTTTTTCCGTGTGAATGGGCCCGGTTCGCCATGCAGCGTTGACAGTCCCTGCGAATCAGGCAAAGGTCTCAGGTGAACAGTCATGGCGGTCGCGATGTGACAGTCGCCCGATTTTCAGTACGTCAACAGTGGGGTTTCCCGGTCGGAAACATTTTAACCAAGGACTCATTCACTCCATGCGTGAAGCATCTTCCTCGTCGCTCCTGAACCAAATCACCTGTCCCCACTGCTGGCATGCGTTTAAGCCACATGAAATCAAATGGATCGCCGCACATCCGTCGTTGTGCGACGATACAAAAGTCCCTGAAGGACAACGACGCTTTTTGCCGACTCGCTTCAGCGTGTCCGGGCAAGCCATTGATGCGAACGGAGAACTGTGCTCCGAACTGGCGTGTCCCCGCTGCCATCTGGTAATTCCACGAGATGTCATCGGGCTTCCGCTGGCGATCTTTTCGATTCTGGGGGCACCCAGTTCCGGCAAGTCTTATTTTCTGTCGTCGTCGTTGTGGCAACTGCGAACATTGCTGTCTACGAAGTTCGGCATCAGCTTTGATGATTCAGATCCGGTCGCCAACCATAAGCTGCATCAGTATGAAGAAACGCTGTTTCTGAATTCAAAGACTGAACGGCTGGTCGCTCTTCCCAAAACGGAACTGGACGGCGATCTTTACGAACAGATTGAGATGGAAGGCGGCCGCGTGATGCTGTTGCCGAAGCCGTTCATTTTTCGCATGAGCATGCTGCCTTCCCATCCGAAAGCCAAAACAGCTCGCCGCAATGGGCGCACCATCTGTCTTTACGACAACGCGGGTGAGCACTTTCTGCCCGGCGCACAAAATGCGAACTCACCCGGCACGCGTCATATGGCGGTGGCCAAGGCGCTACTGTTCGTCTTTGACCCGACTCAGCACGCTCAGGTACGACGCCTGTGTCAGGGAAAAAGTTTCGATCCCCAAGTCACCGACGATGTCAGCAGTTCTCGACAGGACCTGATTCTGACTGAGGCGACGCGTCGCATTCGTGCGGAAGCCGGAATTCCTCAGGGCCAGCGGGACAAGCGGCCACTGATTGTGGTGCTCACGAAGTATGACGTGTGGGCGCCCATCGCAAACGGTAAGCCGTTGAAGAACGACTGGATTCTGCAGCAGCTTCACAGTGGTCTGTGTCAGTTCAATGTGCGTCAGCTGAAGATGATCTCCGATTCGTTTCGAGGGATGCTTCAGAAGGTGGCTCCGGAGATTGTTTCATCGGCCGAATCCTTTTCAGAAGACGTTACCTACATTCCGGTCAGTGCTCTGGGTTGTTCTCCGCAGGCCATGACCAGCAGTGCCGGCGGAGGAGCCGGTTCGCGAATGGCTTTGGGAGTGAAGCCGAGCGAAATTCGCCCGGCCTGGGCCGAGATTCCGCTGCTGTACGCCATTCATCGCACTATTCCGGGACTGATTCCTGTGCCGCCTGTGGTTTGACGAGTGACAGAGGCTGTGCCAGTTTTTCGTGGCTCTTGAGGAAGCGAATCCGTGGTCGAAGAAATCATTTATACGTCGGCCGAAAAAGGTCTGAAGCAGGGCAGCCGCGGTTTCTGCACCGTGATCAGCACCAATGGCATGGCGCTGAATCTTGCGGAACGCCTGGAATCGATGAGTGGATATCGTCAGGCGTTTCCACTGCATGATCCGAAGGCGTCGTTGAACCCTGTGTGCTGGTCCCACATGACGACTCGTCTGGCCGGACGATCGCTGCATGTGATTTCGCGAGTGGCCGATGCGGGACAGGACTACACCGGACGCAGTAACAAGCTGGCCCATCATCTGGTGATTGACAACGTGGCCAGTCTTATCAGCGGCCCTGCGCGCATGCTGGCGGAACCAGGAGTTGTCGCCGATCGCTGGGACGGAACCGTCCGCCATATTCCGCCGCGAGAACTGCGGTCGGCGCCCATGCCCGCCACCATTCCGCTCGTGGCCTGGAAAGCATTGACCGGAGATGAAGGCTGGGCTGGATCTGTGGCCGAGCAGTTGCTGCAGAGCCCTGCTCCTGTCTCAATTATTTTTGATCCGGGCACGGACACACTGACTCTGGTCCGCGAAGTACTTGATTTAGTTCCTGCGGCCCAACGCTGGAATGTGACGTTCACCACGTACTTCACTCGTCTTCTGGCCGGTGCGGAATGCCAGCTGCGATTTGTGCTCAACGACACACCGGAAGCCACCAGTCTTCGCAACGACGCACGAGCCCGCGTGATTGATCTGACGAGTTCTCTTCCCGCCGCCACCGGCGGAACCCTCGTCGCGATGGCTCGCCAGGGCCAATTGACGCCGCAGGAAGTCGCCCCACCGCAACCCATCACCGCAGCACGACCGCGCACGTCAACGGAGATCTCTACCAAAGACACGGGCTCAGAAATCTCCGTCCCTGTCCCCAAACTCAAGCCCGGCCGGAGTCCGCTCAAGTCAACCGACAGACCTCATTCCCCACCGGAGTTCGGAGCATCACAGGGCCGTGGGAATAGCAAAGGGGTGTGGATCGGCGTCGCTATCGCGTTGATGTTCGTGATAGGGACCGGAGCTCTGATCTTCCTCAGACCACGCGGTGGAAATGATCCATTTGCCGATCTCGTCAGCAAAACAGTGCCTCAGGATCAACCACCCACAGAGGCCGAACAAGAAGCAGCCCGTGCCCGCGAGCAAGCGGAGAAAGACAGCCGCGATCAAAAGGAACGGGAGCGTCAGGAACAACTCGCTGCCGACGAAGCCGCGAAAAAGAAAGCCGCCGAAGAAAAATTGGCCGAGACAAAGCTTGCCGCCCAACAACAGGATGAACGAATTCGTCAAGAAGCAATGGACGTTCAGGCGAAAGCTACACTTGAAGCAGCGTTCGAGAAGGCAGGGCCGTTTGTTGCTGTCAAAACGGATCGAAAGTTCCAGGATCGTCACGAGCAGTGGCTGTTTGAGCTCCCATCACCTTCGGATGAAGGCAGTTCAGCAGACAATCACCGACCGCTACCCATCCGTCTGGATGGAAAAGAGGTAGAGTTGGCTTTATGTAGCGACGGTGCGGACAAGCTTTTCGCTGCTTTCCCCGGGAAACTAAAGTTGGGGAAATGTTCCAGTGAACCAAACTGCTGGGTGGCGACTACTCAGAATGGTGACGAGACAATCAAACTCGCGGAGTACAAATTGATCAAATCAGAATTACCGTCGGGCGGTGACGGCGCACCAGATAGTGAACTCCGATTTCGGTGGCTAAAGGAATCGGCGCGGGAGTTGGGCACGGCCGAGCAACTAAGGTGGATGCCGCTAAAAATTGGTGTTGGACAACGAGTAGGAATATTTCTACAGAGGCGGGCGTTCACGCCGGAGAACTCTCAACTCAACTGGAATTCAATCGCACAGTCCCAACAGATCGAGTTTCCAAAAGGGGAAGAGCTAAAGCATCTCCACATTAGTGGACGGCCAGAAATTGCATTTGAGGTAACAATCGATCAGGGCAGTGTGAAACGCCAGACGCTTACGTTGTCCATGAGCAGGGACGGCGCCGGCCATGGTCAGGCTAATGCCTCCGGGCTGCCTCGGCGCACAACAGACCACATCTGCGAGATGTATTATCTATTGGATCGTCCGCTCGCGTTTATCAAAGAAATGCCAAGCTATGCACCTGATCTCGTGGGGTTTGGCAAGTTGGAGATGCGAATCTACCGAACAGAACAAGGTGCGATAACGTTTAAGCCCCAGATGGATATTGTTTTGCATATTCCCAGCCCGGAGTTTGTTCGAGATTCCGTAGGACCAGGAACGCTAAGGGCATTGCGTGACGTTCAAGAAAGGCCGGCGCTCTTAGAAGCCTTTGATGCGGACCAGACCGAGAATGAGATAATCCGGCTGAAAAGAGATTTCACAGCGGTAAATGAGGACATAAGTAGCTGGCACAAACAGGGCTGGCACAGCTTGCTGAAACGGGAAATGTATGACAAATCGCCATTTATTGACCTAAAAAGTGATGCGATTACAAAGCTGAGGCCTTTGATTGAAAAATACCCAAAAGAGGACAAGGATGTAGTCGACAGCGAGAATAAGAAACGCAATTCAGTTCATGCATTCATTCCTAAGATGGAGTTGCTGGGGAGCGAACTCAGGAGTCAGATCGAAAAGGTTTTGACAATGTACGACAAGGCTGCACTCAAGGTCAATGACTTGATAGGTCATGATAAAGATATCGTAGTTGCGTGGGAGATGTTCTGTGGAATCTCGGCACCAGAAGCTGAGAATGGGCCAAGTATTAAGCTGATATTTATTGAGTCTACGCCCGCTGAGGCGGGGCAATAGTATTCGCGACTCAGGTTGCACGCACTAACAATGGGGATGGAGAAATGACACTTGACGAAATCAATGAGCTGGTCGATGAGATTCAGCAGGTGCTGGTGAGTGAGTCGGAGCCGTTGGCGGAAGAGTTGATGGATCTGGCGGGGCGGCATGAGGACTTTGTTTACGGCGCCATCAAACGCCTGAAGGCGGTGGATGCATTGTTGAGCAAAGGCCTGCGATCCGAGGCGATTGATCTGGCGGAGCGGGAACCCAATCTGAACGATGTCGTGATCTCGCTCGACTTCCCTGAACTCGACGCGTGGAATGAATTGCTCGCGCGGTTCCAAATGCAGCCTATCCCTGCGTTGCCTGATGATCTGGCAGCCGAACTCAATGATGCGTACAGCGTGTCGGCGCCGGTTGAACGATTGTTGCAGCGACATCGAACCGCAGCCCTGGCTCGCGCGCCGATGGCTACACGCATCGACATTCTGCGACGCCTGGCGACTGCCGATTCGGCCAATCCCGCATGGCCTCAGGATGTCAAACTGTTCGAACAGCATCGTCTGACCGAACTGAAGGCCGAACTGGACACCGCCGTCCGCGAAAAAGACATGGAGACTCTAGCGGCGTTGGAGCGAGAAGCGTCTTCACCCGACTGGAAGTTGTCCGTTCCCGCCGACTTAAAACGTAAAATTAATGATGCGAATACTCGACTGCGTCAGGTGAGTGCTCGGGCCGAACTGGACACGCTGAGCTATCAACTGTCGGACGCGTTTGCGGAGTTCGATCTGGAGACGGCACGCAGACTCGGGCAACGATTTCGGGCGCTCGCTCAGATCGTGTCGCTCGCGTCCAGCGATCCGCTGATGGACATCGCCGGTCCGGCTCTGGACTGGATCACCGATGAAGATCTGAAAGCTCAGCGCGAGGCTCAGCATCTGCAGAAGGTCAAAGACATTGAAGATGGGCTGAATCAGAACGTGCATGCAGAACGTCTGGAACGACTGCAGTACGAAGCGACTCTGCACGGCCATGCGTTGCCCGAACGACTGGCCAGTCGATTGTCCGATCGTTTGGAAACGTTAAGGGTCAACGCTGGTCGTCGTCGCCGCACGATCATCCTTGGCTGCGTGGCCGGCGTTGTGGTTCTGCTGGGTGCGACCGGGCTGGCCATTCGGCACGTCGGCATCCGCAACACGGTCAAACGCCATGTGGCTCAACTGGGCCTGCTGCTGCCGGAAGCGGAAAAGACGGGCGTCGTCGATCCGCTCAAGCAGTACTTTGAACTGCTGGCTCAGGAACCGGCGACTATCTCGCAGGCGGTTGAAATCGTGGGACTTCGGCAGCAGTTTGAGGTTCTGAAAACATCGGAAGCCAGCCGAGTCGCGCAGATTGATCAGCTGTTGAATCAGGCGGGAGTGGATGTTCAGAAGGCTGCGATGCCAGGCGATTTTTCCCCGCTGTTTCAGAGTCTGAAGAACGCCGAGGAACTGGCCAAGAACACGGCCGAGAAAACTCGCGTCATGGTGAACGACACCATGCTGCGTGAACGTCTGTCAGAGCTGCAGAAGAAGGTGGATATGGAATTCAGTAGCAAGGTCGCTCAAATGAATGAGACCATTGCCGCGCTGCCTCAGGACAGTCTCGGCGGATACGACGAAGTGTTGCGCCAACTGACGGACATGCAGGAAGCACCCGACGTATCAGAAGGCCTGATCGCTTCCGTAACAGCCTTGCGTGGTAAAGTTTTTACGGAGCGTTCGGAAGTCAGTCTGCAGATGGGTATCGCCCGCGGCCTTCAGGAGATTACAAATTCAGTCGGTAATCTGGCAGGCTTTGTCGCACAGCTCCAAAAGTACGCGGAAGCTCATCCAGGCAGCACGCGAGCGGCGGATTTCCAGTCGTTGCTGAATTTTGAGCAGTCGTTGTGGAAGGGCGCTCAGGCGTGGAACGACATGCGGACACGCTTGCTGGCCGTCGATATAACGAGGATTAATCCTCGAGATGCCAAGACGCTGGTTGACGCGTTTTCGACATTTCAAAAGTCGTCCGGACCTTATGCCGGAGAAATGAACCTGGGAAATCGGCTATTGGCCCTACAGGCCGTGGCTCAGCGCCGTATCAATGCCGAGGGAACGTTGACCGATCATTTTCGCACCGTGTTTGACGGCAAAGCGATCTCGTCTTCGTTCCTGATCAAGCCGGAGAAGGCGGGCGATGTCGAAAAGGCCGGCGAGCAGTTCTATGCCGACGCGGCCCCTTTAATCGAAAAGAACAGTCTGGTGTTTGATTACTTTACGACGCCCAGTGGCGACCAGACGATCGCCAAAAAATTGAGTGCCAATGAATTTCCTTACGCCGCCTCGAGGAAACGTGATGACTGGTTGTCGCCGCAGTCGAAGCTGGCGGCCTCCATTCTGACCCAGCTGGAGGGAGTGAAAGAACCTGATTTTGAAGCCACCGTCGCGCGTCTGGTGACACGAATTTTGCAGGAGGAGTTGAGCCTTGATCCGATCCTGCGGCTGCTGCTGGTGGAGCGAATGATCAAAGCCGGATCGGATGGCAGTGTTTACATCGCGTCGCGCTGCGATAAGGCGATGGACGAAATTGCCGGAGCCGGGATTCCGAAGCTGACCAATTGGGTCGACACTCAGGATCTGCAGACGAAGAAGCTGCGAGTCACGGCGGAAGCGTTTCTGGAGAAGAATTCGATGCCGATCATCGAAGCGGTCACCGCAGCTCAGACGGACCGCGATTCTGCCCGAGAGGAAAAGATTGGCCCGTCACTGCGATGGGTCGGATGGATGACTCGCAATGCTCGGGCCGAATGGAGCATTCTGATGAAAACCGGAATCTCCCTGGACGGTGGAAAGCAGCTGTGTATTTTCCAGAAGATTACTCCGACCTCGATCCCTGAGAAAGTACATGTGGGAACGGTTGACGCCGAATTGAGCGTGAAGCTGACGGATAAAGTAGGGCAGTCTTCGACGACGGAGGGACGGCCCGTGTTTCAGATCCTGGATTCTGAGTAGAACAACATGTGATCACGCGAGTTGTGATTGCAAAACCCGTGAGTTGAGAAAGTGGCTTCATGTCAGACAGTTTTTATTTTCGAGTGCGCGGCGAGGTCAAAGGACCGTTCTCACGCGAACAGATCGTATCGTTGATTCGCAAGAAGCGACTTGGCCGGCATCATGAACTGTCCACCGATGCGGTGATCTGGACACGTGCCGGCGAGGTTGAGGGACTGTTCGAGTCGGTCGCTCCTGCGCGGGAAGAGCAGGAAGTCAGCTACGCGATTGCGGTACCGGAAACGGACGCCAAGCAGGACACGGTCGCCTCCGGCCGTTCATCCTCGAATAGTTCTGCCGACGACGATCAGGACGATGAGTGGCATTACGCCAAAGGCCGAAATACTCTGGGCCCGATCTCATCCAATGAGCTGCGAGCGATGCTGGCAACGGGCCGGTTGCTGGGATCGGATCGAGTCTGGAACAGCTCACTGGCGGACTGGCTTCCAGCCGAAGATCTGCCGCAGTTTATGGGCTCGGTACGCGAAGATTCGCAGCGACCGCGAACAACTGCAGTTCCGCGTGGCAGTGGTGGTGGCAGCGGCGGGACGTCAACCTACTTCGATATCGTGCTCGGACTCTCCAGCGGAACTTCGTTGCCAGAGGGAACGCTGTACAAGTATCCCAGCCTGACTCGCTATCTGCAGATTTCAGAAGGGATCAACAGGATCTTCTTTCTGCTGGGTCTGCTGGGAACGGCCGGCTGGTATATCTTCATGGTCGCGGCCTCCGGTATGACTCGTGAGGGATGGATGATCGGGTTGACGGTCTTTGTGGGCTTCGCGGCACTGCTGTTAAGCTGGCTGCTGCTCTGGTTCTTATTTATCTGTGCCATGGCAGGGCTCGAGTTTGTGCGAGTCATTATCAAGATCGAAGACAATACCACCCGAGCACGTTAGGCCGATCAATAGCGGCGTTCTTGTGAGGTCGCCGTTTGCGGTTCCTGCGACTGTCCCCTCGCCCCTGTGGGGGAGAGGGTTACGGTGAGGGGGTTGTGCTTTGCGTTTTCGTTCTTGTTCGTTGTCTGCCGCGTGAAGCCCCCTCATCCGGCCTGTCGGCCACCTTCTCCCCCGCAGGGGAGAAGGACAGTGGTGGAGGTTTTCTTTTCTGTATGCTGCTTTGTTCTCCTTGCGACTGTCCCCTCGCCCCCGTGGGGGAGAGGGTTAGGTGAGGGGGTTTGTGCTTTGTGATTTGGTTCTTGTTAGTAATCTGCCGCGTGAAGCCCCCTCATCCGGCCTGTCGGCCACCTTCTCCCCCGCGGGGGAGAAGGACGGTGGAAAGCTGTGTTCTGTCTTTGCCTGGTCTTACAGGATTGAGTGCCAAAAATCATGAATCAAGTGCGATCCGAAAAGCCCAACCCACTGCCCGAACGATTGAATTGGCATCGCTCCGACATTGAGCAGTGCCTGTACTTCTCCGGCAAACGATTTACGCGAGTCAATACGCTGCTTTCGTTTCTGTCCGGGCTAATGCTGTCCTGTGCCTTCTACATTGTGGTCATGCTGTTGCCGTGGCCAACGTTTCGCAGCAAGTTTTTCGATCAGGGGTGGATCCCATACGCGACCGTCATGGCGGCCGGGTGGTCGATGGCCATCCTATTTTATAAATGGCGCAAACTGTTGATGCAGCGCCGCTGTCTGGAGATGCAAGTGGTGCCAGACGATCCGGAATTCGTACTGTCACCGCACACGGTGGATGACGTTCTGGAAAGAATCGGAATGCTGGTCGATGATCCGCGTCAGTTCATGCTGATGAATCGCATCTCCATCGCTCTGTCGAATCTGAAAAATCTGGGCCGCGTTTCGGACGTCGATGAGATTTTGCGGTCACAGGCAGAAGCTGACGAAGCAGTTTCAGAATCCTCCTACATCCTGCTGGGTGGATTCTTGTGGGCGATCCCAATCCTTGGCTTCATCGGAACGGTGCTCGGCCTTTCGATCGCGATTGGGCAATTTGGAGTCGCCATGACAGCCGCCGGAGGATCGCCGGAAGCCCTGATGCCGGCTTTGAAGAATGTGACTGGTGGCCTGGGAATTGCCTTCGATACAACACTGGTGGCACTGATGTTTGCGTTGATCATTCAAATGCTGGTGACTTTTCTGAAGAAAGCCGAGCAGGAATTTCTGGACAGCTGTTCGGAGTATTGTTCGCGAAACATCGTGAATCGCCTGCGACTACTGCCGTTTCATGATGATGACGTGGCGTAGGACGGTCAGTCGCGATGTCACTCTTCCACCTGTTTGCATGAAAGCGAATTTGCATGGCAAAACGTGCTCGTACTGGCGCACCGCCGTTTTCTCTTTTCGCATTTCAGGACATCATCACCTGCGTCATGGGAATCATGTTGTTGCTGACACTGATGATGGCACTGCAGGTCAATGTATCGCCTGGCACAGGCATGGATGCGGCGATGCAGACCACGGTAACGAACCTGACGAACGAGTCGCAGCGATTGCTGGCTGACACTACGGCACTGGAAATCCAAGTGCGAGAACAGCTGGCCGTGATGAACTCCAGTGCGTTACTGGATGCTGAGATCCTGATCAAATCGCGGGATCTGATATCAGCCGATGTGACCGCGGCTGCTGCCGACCTGAATCGCGTCAAGGAATTATCCGGAGCGTCTTCTGAACGGTTGAAAGACGTTGGAACGGAGTTTCAGCTGCGTCAGGGCGATGCCGAAGAGTCGCGGCGGCTACAGCAGGAGATCGCGGAGATTCAAAAAGAGTTGCAGAAGCTGAAAAGTGGAGATCGAAAGATTTATAACGCGCACGACAGTGCCGCGAAAACGTGCTGGCTGGTAGAGCTGTCGGCGACTCACGAAATCAAAGTCGCGCAGCTGGGCCAGCCAGGGCCTCCGCGACTCTTCACAGACATCGATCGGTTGCTGGAATGGTTCAAAACGGTCTCGTCGGACGATGTGGCGTTTATGATTTTGCTGAAGCCTGATGCAACGCCATTATTCGATCAGATCAGCGCGACACTCATTCCGCTGGGCACGCCCTTTGGCTTCGATCTGCTGCCTCAGAATGCGACAGCATTTGACCCACCGGTGAAAGGAGCGGAACAGTGAGCCGTCGCAAGCTTGTCATCCCGGATAGCCTTGAGCTGCTGCTGGACACGATCTGCAACACGTTCGGCGCGGTCATATTCATTTCTATTCTGCTGTCACTGCTTGTGCGAGACAGTGGACTTCGCGAGGGTGTCGCAGCTCTTCCGGAAGAAGTGTCGGCCATCATCGCGGCCAGAAATCAGGAGATCACTCAGGCACGATCGCGTCAGGCGGTGCTGGAAATTCAGATGGCGCAGCAGCAGGATGTGCTGGAACGTTTCGCCAGCGACGAATCCAAACAACTGGCCACTGAAATCCTGATGGCAACGGACAGTCAGGTGCAGTTGCTGGAGCAGAAAACCAACGCGGTAGACGACATGACGCAGGCGGAATCTCAGGCGCTGTCCATGGAAGCCACAATGAAGCAGCAGGCATTGAAGCTGCATCAGGCACAACAGCGCCACAAAGCTCTGCAGCAGGAACTGCAGCAGGCGACAACGCTGTCCAGTCGCACGGCTCGCATCCCGCGTGTGCGACGGACAAAGAAATTTGGACTCGCCTATATGGTTCACGACGGCCGAGTTTATAGGGCCACAACGCCCGATGGCGAGATCGATGAAACGGACTGCGTTAAACATGAAGAGGGTGGCACGGTCCGTATCGCTCCGCGAGCCGATGGCGGTTTGGCAGTTTCGGGCGAGGCCGTTCATGGTGAGGCTGAGGAAGTTCAGCGAAACGAACTGCTCGCCAAGTTCCAGCGGATCGACAACGAACGTCAGTTTGTGCGTCTGTTCGTTTCCCGCAACTCGTTCTCGCAATTCATCCCTGTGAAGGATGCGATGATAGAACAGGGCCTGGAATATGAAGTCATTCTGTTTTCAATCGGTCAAGCCGAGTTGTTCCTGGGCAATCAGCAGCAAGAATCGTTTGTGCAGTAACTGCTTGTGTCTGGAGTCGGCGCTTCGCACTTGATCAGACGTTCATTCTTTGATGCCCAAATGCAGCTTTAGCGAATGCATTGGCGAATGCATTAGCCGCTCATGTGTATCAGTCAGCTGCAGCCTCTTGAGTCGGAAGGTTTCAACGTTCCTTGTGTTCTTTGGGGAGTAGCTCGTCTGGAAAACTTTGGGCCAGATGTGCTCGGAAGCTGGCCTCGGCACTGAGCCCCGGCGAGTGCTGGCGCGACTGAGCGACATTCGCTCGATGGGCGTCGTGCTGCCCACCCGCTCCGGCCCCAAAATCCAAACACGCTGTATCTCACAACCCACCGCCCACCACATTCGAACCCAAGTGCCGCGCTCACGGACCTTGAGAAGAAGCCTCAACAAAGTAAATCCGAATCGATGGGCCGTTTTCGGCCTGAGGTGTTTGTATCGTAGTCATCATCTCACCACGTACCTTGAAGTAACCAGCTTTGGATGCGTTCAGCAATTCGTCAAGCTGCACATCGATCGCATCATAATCCTGAATCAGGGACTCATGCTGTCGTGTAAACTCGACGATTAGTTCCGAAAGATCCAGGCAGTATTGCTCAATATCGGGCGTGAACTGCCTGACGATTCCGAGTCTTGTTTCTGCCTGGCTCAACCTTTGCCGTTGTTGAGCCAGGCCGTTTTCGAACAAATCCAGCATCCGAGCTACTCCCGCCCCATCTCCAAGGTTTCGTCTTGCGATTAAAGGAGCCATCTGGCGTTCCTGTTGAGCGACGGCGATCCGGGCCAGATTCACATCACCTTCGGCCTTTCGAATGAATTGCTTCAGGAATTTGATACTGCCCTGGGCACGATTCATAAACGCAGGCTCAAAGCTGGCTTTCCTGCCCATTGCCCGCAAAGGCTGCTTGTGCCAAAAGGTAGGATCATCACGAGTGCGCTGCGTCATCTGCGTGGCAACGTTCCGGATGCCGTCCGAGGAGGGAAGATTACGGATACGCTCTGGATCTTTGGTGATGGCCGTAAATTCAGCGAGCACTGCCGCATCGGGAAACGATTCCAGATGTTCTTTGCCCGGAAGCCGAAGAACGAGTTCCAGTTTTGGTTGTACCACCAGCCCATCTTCGGGCGTGCGACTGACCTGCAGTTTTAGAGTGCCGAAGCCCAGTGGAGATTCGAGGACGTCCAAAACGGTTTCCTGGAACTTCAATGGAAGCGTTAATGAAAAGCTTTTGGAACAGGCCGCGGCGGTTTCGACCAGCTCTTGATTTTCCGGTTCCACGTCGCCGTCCACGAGATCCAGACAAAGTGATTGCGGTGGCACGTTTGCCTGCTGAATCTCGAGGCAAAACGACAACAGAGAGTTCGGGGTCAGTTCGATGGCCTGCAATTCCGACGATCGCGGAAAAACAGTCTTTTGACAATTCACGAGGGACTCCCACTTGAGAGGAACCTCAGACAGATACGTGGACCGTTGCAGAAGAACGGCCGACCTGTCGCCGACGGAAATTTGCAAAGGCCACCACCTGAGCAGTTCAGCAGCCGAGATTTCGCGAGCCGCTTCACGCCGCCAGCGGAAGCTTAACTGATGATCGGGCATTGGTGCATCCGGCTCTGCGGAGCCAAGGGCTTTCAAAGTGTACTCACCCAATTCCACCTGTGTGCCCTCACGAGACGCCACGACCAGCCATTTTTCGGTATTGGAGGGAGAACGCTGCAGTTCAAGCTGGAACGGACAGGCGGCAAATAATGGAACCGCCGCTTCACATAAAGACAGTTTCACATCCTCGCCATGTGTACGCAGCGGCAGCGGCTCCGATGAAACATCTGCTCCCGGCGGAGGCAGTTCAAACAGCCACTGCCCATGACGATCGTGACAACGTAGATCCGCTTTAATGAATGAAAATGGTCCGTCCTCGTTTGACGCGGCCTCACGTGCGGCTTTCGCCTGAGCGTCCATGGCTTCCTGACGAATACGTTCGGCCTCTTGTTGAGCCGCTAGTTTTGCCTCGGCGAGTTTCGAATCGGACCCCTTCTTTTTCATCGCCTCTTCCGCAGCCAGTTGTTCCTGACGTTCACGTTCTTTCTGATCGCGGCTGTCTTTCTGCACCTGTTCGCGGGCGTGAGCGGCCTCTTCTTCGGCCTGCGCTGGCGGCAGATCCAGGGGCACCGTTTTGCTGACCAGATCCGAGAACGGATCGGCCGCATTGCGATTCCCCAGCATGAGCAGTGATCCGGTGGCGGTGATCAATACGAACAGGATGGCAATTCCTGCGACGACCAACGGTTTGGAAAAAATCAGACCGGTGTAGTTAGGATCAGTTGCTGGAAGGGGGCTGTCGGATAGGTCGGCATTCGATTCGCCGGTAGACTGGATAAAACGTCCGCCGTGGTCAGCTGCAGTCCCACTGGAAGCGTCAGTCGATGGGATCAGAACCGTGCTCTGACACTTGGAATTGGGGCACTGAACTTTTCGACCTCGCATTCGCTCATCAACTCGAAATCGCGTTTGGCAACCGGGACAACGGAATGTGACAGACATGGCAGGGTTCTCAAGATGTAACAACGACCTGATGGTCTCTACAGAAGTCAGCCCCGCGTGCGCTGAGTCGTTGACTCTGCAGGAAATAAGCTCCTCTGCTTCATTCCTCGCTGTTCACGACGGCGACATCGCACTTTTTGCGACGCCTGGGCTTGGTTGTGAAAGCCCTGGCAAGCTTCTTATGGTAGCATCATGGCGTCACTTTCGGTGATGTGGAAGTCGTCCATTAAGCAGATCGATGTTTTTTCGAATCGTGTACCATGCAAAGCCAGGAAACACACGGAACATGGTTCTACCGACATCGCACAGGTGCGCTGGGGCCTGTCTCCAGTGATGAACTGCGATTTCTGGCCCGTACGGGAAAAGTGAGCGCAGAGACTTTAGTTCGCTCGTCCGGATCGGAGGAATGGATCGAGTACGCTCAATCCCCCGCCGCTTTCGTTTCCCGAACCGAAGAGCGCCCTGTGGCCGCAGTGGCCGAGGTCTTGCCAGTCAAGCCGACGGTCAAAGCATCGGAGCCTGCGGGAGCCGAGCTTACTCCGGGAAATCCCGCAGTGAGTCCAACGCAGGAACTGACTCCTCACGATAGAAACATGCAGTTCGTTTCCTTCGCTACCGTCATTGCTTTGCTTCTGCTGGCTGTTTTGCTGATTGTCTTCTGGGACACGGACCCGAGAGTAAAAAGGATTGCGAGCGATTCGCCGGGAAGTGAGGGAGCGTCACAAAACAATGGCGGTTCACTCGCGGGAATAACTGAATCAAGCGAAACGGAAGCCGGAGACGCGTCGGATGAAACGCTGGCCGGAGCATCGAATGCCCCGGCCGCCGAAGCCCCATCATCTTCAGCCGAAGCGATGCCAGAAGAATCCCCTGCTCCTGCAACGTCCGCCGAGGAAAGCACGGCGGACGACAGTGCCATGGCCGAGAACAAACCGGCTGTCGCCGAGAACAGCCGTCAGCCGAATCCGGAACAGGAGAAAACACCCGATCGTGATGACGAGCGGTTTGGCGTCGCACTAGCAGACAAGGCTGTTGCAAAGCCTCCTGAAAAAAATGCAAAGCCGAAGCCGACTCGATCGTCCCTGCAACAGTCGGATTTGGGATCTCGCACTGGCGACAGAAGGGAAAAAGCTCTCGCCGAATCCGGCGGTACCGTCGACAGCGAAAAGGCCGTTGCCCGGGCTTTGCAATGGCTCCGCAAAATTCAGCAACGCGATGGATCGTGGTCTTTTCAGGACGTCGGTGAAGGCGCGAAGCCGGGCTCATTAGATTCGCCGCTCGGCGCAACGGCGATGGCCACATTGTGTTTTCTGGGATCAGGCAGCACGACTCGCACAGGCCCGGATAAAGATCTCGTCAAACGGGCGTTTGAATTCATGATCAGCCAAAAAGGCAGCGACAGCGATTTGCAGGGTACGGATTCGATGTACGTTCACGCGATTGTCACGCTGTGTCTGACCGAGCTGGTGACGATGGAGCCGGATGAAAAGATATACCGCAAGCATGCGGTTGATGCGGTCAGTTACATCGAAAGTGCACAGGATCCCATCGGGGGCGGCTGGAGATATACTTTTCAGTCACCTGGCGATACCTCGGTGACCGGCTGGGACGTGATGGCTCTGCAAAGCGGACAATCGGGCGGAATCAAAGTGGATCCTGTCGTCGTCAACAGGGCTCAGGCTTTTCTTGATTCTGTTTCGGACAGTGGCGGAGCGACCTATTGCTACACTCCGGGCAGTCCCGCGTCGCCGAGCATGACAGCCGTCGGCCTGCTGTGTCGAATGTATCTGGGATGGCCTCAGGATAGTGGCCCGCTGCGTGAAGGCATCCATCGGCTTTCCACAATTGGAGTCAGCCAGGCGGATATGTATTACAATTATTATTCAACAATCGCCCTTCACCACTATGGCGGAACTGAGTGGGAAGAATGGAACGCCACGATGCGTGATCAACTCGTGATGACTCAGATCGTAGAAGGTGCCGCGGCAGGAAGCTGGCCGGTAACGGATCCTCACGGTGAATCCGGCGGCCAGATTTATCAAACCTGTTTGTCCGTGCTGACTCTGGAAGTCTACTACCGATACCTGCCGCTCTACCGCCCGTAACCGAAAAGACCAGGATCTCAAAACTCGCCTCTGAAGATCAAACTTCAGTGTCAATCAAATGACAGTACCTTTTCGTGGCGACCTGTCTGCCTCACGGAACTGCACTGACAACAGGGACAGAGTCACCAGTGTTCGGTATGGCATTTGATCTGGGAGCAGCTGAATCTGGAAGGTTTTTTAGGAGCATGGCACCTGTTTCCAATCATTCTGCGACCGCAGGTGTGGCACTGAAGTTAGTCTCCGTCCATTGCCGTTGGGCCTTTGCGTGATCTCTGGATCTATGACCTGGCTCGCCGGGCAGACTATGCAAATGACTGTGCCTTTGGCTCGGAAAAAGCAACCGATGGAATGTTTGGTTCGGTGTCTCGTGATCCTGAAGTGAGGCTGAGGAATCGCAGTGGGAATGAAGTAGGTTGGGCATTCTTGCCCGACGTGCGTAAAAAAAATCAACGGGCAGGATTGCCCATCTTACGACAGGTATTGGACAACATCACGTGATTCCGAATGACACTCCCGTGTGACGTCAGAAAACAAAGGTCATCGTCAGCAGGGTTCTTCGCAGCCGGCCGCGCCGCGATTGCTAACTGGACAGCGCCATGTGTTGATCAGCGGTAGTGCGGTAGCATCCGGTTCATGCAGGGGAAACATTAAAAAACCGGACGCGAGCGCGTTCCGGCTGATGATTCAAAAGCTCTCCAGTCGACTGCCGTCTTTGGCCGCGCGTAATCGAGCCACCCAGTCTGAAAGCTGCAAACTGATCTTCCCACCGCCCGAAGTAGTGAAGCTTCCCTCCGATTTTAGTGGCTCATTTGCCGCGAACATTTGGAAAAAGTGGAAAAACCGGATATGGTTTACCCGGTTTCGGTGTCGATGGAGACTGCGGAACCCTGTCGTTAAGTTAGGCAAAAAGGTGTTCCTCAGGTGTTCCCTCCTGAAAAATGATCGTTCTTTATTACCTGCAGCGGGTCAAACAACCAGTGTTTTAATTACTCAAGCGCCCGTAGCTCAGTCGGATAGAGCGACCGCCTTCTAAGCGGTAGGTCGGTGGTTCGAATCCACCCGGGCGCATTTGTTGTAAACCAAGCCATAGGCCAGGCTTACGCGGTAAGCGATAATGAAACGCCAATCGTTAGCCGGGATCGGGGGAGTTTCATACTTCCGCCGACCGTGGAACTTGTCGCGGCGAATGTGAACAACCGGCAGTTGTTTGTTGGAGACTTTGCCAGAGCAACGTTGCTGGACGGGCTTTGCCGCCGCTGTCAGCGGTGTCCATCATAACGTGTGGCCTTTGACCTGACGTGTCCATCGGCACCACCAAAGCAGCGGGTATGTATGGCAGGGACGCTGGATCTTTCATCTTTGAACGCGGGGCATCCAGCGACTCCTGCCCTTCGAGGCGCTTGATCGTCCGACTCGATGAACCAGGTCGCAAGCACTGGGCCTCGAGTGGACAGCCTTTGCCGTGAGCTGACTTGCAGCGGTATCGAGATTCCCAAAATGACTGGTCACCATGACGCTGTTTTCGCTCCCGACCCATGTACGACAACTCGTGACCTGCAGGACACTGATAACAATTCTGTTCGGCATCGAAACGAAATCGTCACGCGGGATCGGTTTCTTCTTTTCGGTGAAAGAGTTCGCTTGCACCGGAGCGAGTAGTTCGATGCCACGATCGGCACAGCCGCGAAGATCGAGGATTGAGCTCGCTGTTCGTTTGTTGTGCTTCACGAATTCACATTCTGTGCGAAATCGGAAGTCGCACGAAGGTCACTTTTGTAGACTTAAACCCAAATCGCTTAACAACTTAAAAGCTGCACGATCTCCGTGGTGGAGAAGGACGGTTGTGGTTGGCCTGTGGAATTCATCAATCCTGAATTCCCTGGCACGCGAGTTCTTAGAGGCTCTCACAAAAGTGGGAAAGGCATCCTCCTTCCGTCATTTTTCTGTGCATTTTCGGCAAGATACGGGAGCCAGTCCCAGTTTTGTTAGGCGTTCTTAGTCGAAAATTCCGTGCAGGTACCATTGGCCGCTGTGCAGATCTCGGAAAAGCCAGAAGCGTGATCCGGAATGGCTGGTGACCTGGTAATAGTCGCGATGACATGGCTGGTCCGTCCACCATGCTGTCTGGATTCGTTCGGGGGCGGAGAAATTGGCCAGCTCAAATGTTTTTCCGGCGACCATGACGCGGCGCGGGTAGTGACGTTCGCCTTCTGTTCGTGCAACAGGTTGGGGTGTTGCCAGCAGTCTTAATGGGCGTGAAGGCAGCGAATGTGTTTCTGCTGCCGAAGGCGATGGACCAGGATCGGTCAGCATGCGCAGAGTAGCATCCAGTTGTGCCTGGCGAGCAGTTCCGGAATCCTGTGGCAGCAGGGGATTTGCGGCCATCGAAAACTCCGGTCGAGAATCCGCATTCGTTCGCACGGTCAGAACAGACTTCGCGCCCAGGCGACCGCTGAGCCGTGTGATCAGCGTGGCCAGTTCCTCCTGCGGAATAATATGCTCAACTGGACTGAACAGATCTCGCTGCTTTGAGACAGGGATGGGCGACACCACAGCCGTCATTCTCACGTGACCGAATGGCTGTGATTCCAGCGAAGCAAGCTGACCGATCATTCCCGATTTGTCCGGTGCTTCGGGGGATGCATTGCTGTTTTCATTGATTGGTCCAGCAGACTCCATCGCCGACAGTGTGACGGCCGTTTCAAGTCGCATGCAGAGAACTTCGTGCAGCAGATCGGCGGATTGCGTGGGCCTGACAACATGGCCAGTCAGCAGGACCGTCGATTCATCTTCGCACTTAAAATTACACGTGACGCTGCTGCACGCCATCCTTCGTCGCTGAAGCTGATCGGCGATCTGTTCGGAGAGATGCATCAGAATGTGACGAATATCCGCCAGCCCGCATGCGGCTTCCTCGGAACTCCAAGCCGCCGCGACAGGATTCGCTTCAGGCAGGGGCTCGACCGACTCATCCAAGACGCCCGTCAGCTGCTGAATTCGTTGGACGCCCAAAGCGGACAGTCGCGACGGCAGATCCTGGCGCGGCAGACTGAGCAGCTGCCCGATGGTACGAATGCCAAGGTGCTTCAGGATTTCCAGATCGCTTAACGTCAGTCGTGACGCGGTGACAGGCAGCGGGCTGATTTCCGAAAGCTGCTGGCCGGCAGGAATAATCTGGATGGGCAGATCATGCAGAACATTCTCCGCGATCTGCCGATGCGGCCGTCGGCGATCAGTGACCGTGGCGGAATCGAGGCGACGAGGAATTTCCGCATGAGTCAGCGCCCAGACCGCGGCGACTGATTGCGCGATCGCAATCCGGCAGACCCAGCCCGCGTTCCGCAGTTCTCGAAGTAAGGATTCTGCAAGTCCGGCTTCACCGCCAAACAACGGCCCGCATCCCGTGATATCCAGCAGCAGGCTGTCTGGCATCGGGACCGCATCCAGCCCCACGACAGGCGCATAACGTCGCGTGAGTTCGGCCGTGGCTTTCAGCAGGTGACGGTCTTCATGCGGTTGCCATTCATGAAACTCGACGGCAGCCTGAGTCTGTGTTTTGGGTGTTTTGGTTGGCCTGCTTCGACCGGGGACAACGCTGGCCGGCTGAGCCATGCTGCGTGCCTCCGCCAGCGGCATGCCAGGCCGGACTCCTTTCGCCCAGGCATCCGGCGAAACAGCGACAATTGCCGGCCCGGTAACAGCCGCCGAGAAGATGGCTCGCAGGTATCGCGTGTCTTCATCCACGGCTGTCTTTGCGGCTCCGCTGCTGGCTGTGGCAGGCAAGGCGGTATGCAGTGCAACGGCCGAGCACGCGATTGCCGTCTGCCGAAGCCGATGCTGCAGGCACTGCACTGGCCAGTTGGGAAATCGAATGCAGAGAACTCGTTTCATGATGCGTTCAAACCGGACCTGATCGTCATCGAATTCGCCGAATCAACGTTCCAGAAATGTGAGCCCTGTTACCATTTCAAGTCGCTGCGAGTGTGTCCATTTGTCGTGGTCAATCTGCGTCTTGCTGCCGCCCCGTGGAGTACAGTTGTCCGCTGCCTATTGAATGGTCGAGAGAAATTCCACGAGGTCTCGGAGTTCGCGAGAAGTCAGAGCGCGATGCATTTCCGGCATTGCCGATCTGGGGACGGTTCGCTCTTCGATCTCGCTCTGATCCACAGTGACCAATTGCCCGTCTGTCTGTTCGAGCACAATCGTGCCGTTGTCTTCGCTCTTCACGGTTCCCGCCATGATCCGCCCCGAATCAAGAATCAGCGTGACCGCCTCGAAGCCTCTGGCAATTTTCGCACTGGGTTCCACCAGAGACTGCAGGAGCGATGTGCGGTCATGACGGCGAGCCACCTGAGCAAGATCTGGGCCCGCATTTCCGCCGGAAATCACGGTCCCGATTTTGTGACAGCGAACACACTGAGCGACACGATGGCCGACAAACAGCGACCTGCCGCGTTCAGCGTCGCCGCCTTCGACAGAGACCAAATGCTGAGCCAGCAGACCTGCTTTCGCCTGCTCTGCCTTAAATCGATCGACGTTGGACTTCAAGTCCGGCAGACCGCGGAGTGTTGCCGCTTCCATAACATCAAGCTTGAGAGCCGCATTCATTTCCGGTGTGGACAGGCTGGCAGACAGGTCCAGCAGGATTCGGTCGGCGTCGGAACTTTGAACGGATGCAAGTGTGAGAATGGCGCGCTGACGTTCGAGAATCGATGCGTCCTTCGCAATGGCGACATCGGCCAATAATGAAAACGCAGCCTCGGGATTTCGCCTTGCCAGAACATCGCGAGCTTCCGCGCGCAAGGCGGGAACGTCGGATTGAAGAGCGACCTGAATGGCCTTATCCGTCTGGCTGGATTCTCTGGATGCGAGCAGGCGAAGCGCGGCTGTGCGAGCCAGAACACTTCGGTCCGAATCCGGAATCCAGGCCAGAAAAACGTTGTCGTCTGTGGGAAGCTGATGGCGACTAATCAACTGAACCAGCTGATTCTGAAGCCCATCGGGAGTTGCGGCGATCAACGCGGGCAGTTGCTCGGCAAGCAATTGCTGACAGGCCGCGAGCGTCTCGACAGACCGAGCGGCGATCGGACGCCAAAAACCTGTGACTCGATCACGCGCTGACGGTTGAGTCCAGTCTCCGATGGCTTCGAAAGCGTCCCGACGAATCGTCATCGGCAGCGACGAATTGGTTGCGAAGGCCAGCACGCGTTTCAGATTTTCGGGGCCACCCAGACGAAAGTTTGCATTCAGAATTCGGCGCAACAATGCATCACTTGCCAAGGCGATGGGATTCACAGAAGACATTTCCGGATTGATCAGCCGATCCGCGAGCATTGCCAGCTCATTCGTTTCGGTCTCCAGCGGCAGATCATTTATGGCCCGGGCGGCTTCTGTGGCGACCACCAGCGAATCGTCATGGAGAAACTGTCGTATCAGCTGAACGTCGTCCTGTGAAGGCGCGTAAACTGGAATCTCATCGGAGTCATTTGTTGCCCATCGCTGCTGACTTTCCAGCAGCCACATGCGGACCGTCAGAAGCGCGGCAAGCCGGACTGAGGTATGCGGATCCTGGGCATAGATTTTGATCGCGGCTCGATCGCCAATGCCGGCCAGGGCCATCACGCCCGCATGCCGAAGCCATGGATCGGCATCGGCGTTTGTACGCAGCATTTCAATAACCGCTTTCGAAGCGGCTGCGCTGCCAATTCTTCCCACCGCCAGCGCGGCGAACATCTGGACGCGTGGACTTTCGTCCGTGAGTCGTTGGGCAATCGCTTCCGCGGCTGGCTGATAGCGAATATCTCCCAGTGTGCGAACGGCCTGAGCTCGCATCTCCCGATCAGCATCGCTCAAAAGCGGCACGATCTTTTCTGCCGCGGCGATGGGCAATTTGACCGGCGAGACAAACGACTCATGGGCAGACGCGGCTCGACCGGTTTCCGAACGGCGAATCAAGCGCCGTTCCGCAGCAGCCAGCTGCCCAAGTCCCCACACGCCGTGCAGCCGCATCAGCAGTGAATTTTTGGCATCAGTTGCGTCGCTGAAGATGTGCAGCGCGTCCGAATCCTCGCCCGCAGCGGCCAGAGCAAACTGCGCTCGCTGGCGAACTCGCAGATCACGATGTCCTAGCAGTTCGGCCAGTCTCTCAGGACTTAAATTACGGATGCCGTTGCGAACCAATTCGGCAGTCTCGGTCACAACCGGATCCTTTTGTGATTCAGGATCCGAGACATGAAAAATGCGACCGCCGGATGTGCCGCCATTCCAGATCAGGTTGACGAAATCGGAGACATACAGCCGTCCGTCATAACCGAACTCGCAATCGGTGGCGGAGATGGGTTTCAGGAAATCATGTTCATCAACAATCGTGAAGCCTGCGCCGTCGGCTGCAACGGAGAACGTTTCGATTCCGCCGTTGCCTGTGTAATTGCACAGAAAGAAATGATGATCATATCGGCTCGGCAATCCCGTGCCCGGATAATACGTAAAGCCCGACGGTCCGGCACCCAGTTTTGCGACCGGCGGCAGCAACCACGCCGGACGATCGCCGAGATCCGTCCTGGCAGCGGGTGGCAAATCAGTCGCAGGTAATTCTGAGTCCAGGGACCCGGGCGATTCGGCGACTGGTTCGTTCGCTGTGTTCGCAGTATTCGCAGTATTCGCAGTATTCGCAGTATTTGTTGCGGGGCTCGCGGTTGACTGTCTGTCGGCAAGGTGCCACATTCGCTCCGCATGCCACGGACCTGTCAGATACGGTTCGCCGAGACTTTGAAAGGCCATGTTCCAGCCACTGCTGGCACCTTCGATGACGAAGACCAGACGCGAATGGTCTCCTTTGTCGCAGTTGTTGTCGGCTGCGAAAAGATTTCCGAACTGGTCAAAAGCGATCTCCTGAGGATTCCGGAGCCCGCGCATCACCACTTCCATTTCAGATCCGTCAGGCAAACAACGGAACACCGCTCCATTGCGAGGCCCGTGCAGCGTCACACCTTCCTGCGTCCGCAAATGGAAGCCCCGGTCTCCCACCGAAAAGTACAGCTTGCCATCCGGGCCCCAGCACAGACCATGCAGGTCGTGGCCCAGAAACCCGGCGTTCACGCCAAACCCCGACTGAATAATTTTTCGTTCGTCGGCGATGCCGTCACCATCAGTGTCGCGCAAACGCCAGAGATTCGGAATGCATGTAAAGTACACGTCGCCATCCATAGCCATCACCCCGGCGGCCAGTCCGTCCAGCGTCTCGTTGAAGTCCGGAGCAAAGACCGTGGACCGATCAGCGCGCCCGTCCCCGTTGGTATCTTCGACCATACGGACCTGATCGCCGACTCGACGAAACCATTCCATCCCGCCGTCGAAGTTTGCGGCCCACTTTTCGTACATCCGCAGTCGGTCGGAAGTCGTCTGAAGCTGAAGGTCATCCTCCAGAAGAAACGGGCGAGTTCGATTCTCCTCCGTGCCCAGATTGAAGCGATATTCTTCGGCGACAAAAATCCGATTGCGTTCGTCCAGACCAATGGCCACCGGCGACGCAAGACTGGGCTCGGCGGCAAACAGTCCAACGGTCATCCCGGCCGGAACGCGAAATGTGGCCAGCTGCTTTGTTCCAGCCTCGTAGCCATCCGGCAGTTCCTGGGCATTTGCCTTCATCGGGCTTTTCGTACCGACGGTCGCCAGCAGGATCAACACAAGCAAATCAAGACGCCGACTCACAGATTTCACCCTCTATTCAAGGACAGATGCAGCATCCCACATTCGGCACGATCAAAATTGGACAAGCCCTGCCCGCGTCGGATGACGGGACAGCGTCGGATGGCGGCACAGAGACTCGACCGCGAACAGGTTCCACCGCAAAACAGTTCAGCCCCCTGCCACACCGCAACACACCGACGCAGCCTGGATGCTCAGTTGTTTCTCGCGGGGGCTGCAAGTTCCACAACCTGACCTCCGGAACCGCAGCCGCCTGGCGTCGAACAGCAGCTGCCTGCACTGGAATCTCCAGTCGCCGGCTTTATTTCGGCGCTGATGATATAAGGAGCGGCGGTCTTCGAATGATCTCGGCCCTTGTACACGCCGAAATCGTTGAACAGAAAACGTTTCGCGATCCGGTAGTACCAGTTCTTCTCCGGGATCTCATGCCCTGGATGATACTGCGAAGTGCGAGGAATCATGGACTTCAGTTCCTGCATCGCGGTGCCGCGTGCGGTGGAGTCCCTGGCCGAGTGCTTTTCCACAAGCTGAGCCAGCAGGTCGGGACGTTCGAGCACGATGCAGCCGCGCGTGGTCTGTTGAGCCAGCTCGCGAAAATCGGCGAGGTACTCTGACTTCGTAAACTTGTCGAACAGATGCCGATCATCCTTCTCATGATGAATCGACTCTTTCGAAAACTGCACGATCGGACAGGGTTCAATATCGCCCCACGGATTAATGTGGTGGCTGATCCCATTCGCTGCCGGACACAGGGCTTTGCCTTCGCCATCGTAGTACGCGTCAATAATCACGATCGGCTTCTTCGCCCGCATGTCGACCACAAACTGGCGAGCCCTTCGTTGCTGCTCGGGAGTCAGACACAGCTCCGTCTGAGCATCTGGCCCCATCGGCCGATAAACGTGGAACCAGGTGTAAAGAACGCCCATTTCGACAAGCCGATCGATCCACGCTTCTGTCAGCAGGTGATCGATGTTGGATTTTGCCAGACTGGTACAGACACCGGTCATCACGTTGTGTTTCAGGCAATTCTCGATGCCAGCCAGCGTCTTGCTGTAGACGCCCGATCGGCCGCGTCGCTCGTCGCTGACGATCTCATTTCCTTCTACGCTGATCAACGGAGTCACATTGCCCAGCTCAAACAGGCGGCGAGCTTTCTCGTCCGTGATAAATTGACCGTTCGTGAAAATCTGGAAATAGCAGTCCGGATGCGCCTCCAGGATTTCGAACAACTCCGGATGCATGAACGGTTCGCCGCCGACAATGCCGAAGAATGTGTTGCCATGCTCCTTCGCTTCGTTGATCAGCCGGTTCATGGCTTTGACGTCGATGGTCTGCTGCTTATGAGCCACATCGACCCAGCAACCCTGACAACGCAGGTTGCAGCTGTTGATGATGGAGACGTAAAGGAACGGAGGGAAAAATTGTCCCTTCTTCATTCTCTGGCGATGCTTCATCACCGACAGAGATCCCTTGACGCCCATGTTCCAGACCAGCTTCCACAGCAGTCGCTTGTTCGTTTCGAAAAGGACTCGCCTGGCCATGCGGAGCGTGTACATGAAATCAAATCCCAATGAGTTGCGTTGACGCGGCGTTATGGTGAGCGGAACGTTTCAACGCTGTAGTCTACGATTTACCGAAGTCCAAGTCACGCTGCGCCCTGCCAGTTGAACGATTTCCGGGCGCCGGTCAGTGTGATCTGACGATCAGCGGGCTCGCATCTGCTTCAAATCGGGGCTCTGATCGCACCAGCGTTTCTGCAGATCGCCGAACGCATCAATGCGGCGGTCGCGGAAAAACGGCCAGTGAGTCCGGGCGGTATTGATCAAAGACAGGTCACAGTTGACGATCGTGTTGGCTTCCCCATCATGCGTGGCCTGAGTCAGCACGTTGCCATAGGGGTCCGCCAGAAAACTGCCGCCCCAGAATTGAATCTCGCCCTCGATTCCCACACGATTCGGAGCACCCACAAACAGTCCATTGGCAATCGCGTGACTGCGCATCATCGTCTGCCATGCGGAATACTGGCTGGCGCCGTAAACTTCTCGCTCACCAGGGATCCAACCAATCGCCGTCGGATAAAACAGCAATTCGGCTCCCTGCATTGCGGTCAGTCGCGCGGCTTCGGGATACCACTGATCCCAGCAGATGCAGACGCCAACTTTTGCAAACTTCGTTTGGAATGCCAGAAATCCAAGGTCGCCCGGCGTGAAGTAAAACTTTTCGTAATACAAAGGGTCATCGGGGATGTGCATCTTTCGATACAAGCCCGCGAATGAACCGTCAGCATCCAGAACCACGGCGGAATTGTGGTACAGGCCGTGAGCCCGCTTTTCGAAAATCGGGACCACGATCACAACGCCCAGGTCCTTCGCAACCTTCTGCAATTCGGTCGTGGTCGGGCCAGGAATAGTTTCTGCCAGATCAAAGACTGCATGGTCCTCGGTTTGACAGGGATACTGCGTATTGAAAACCTCCTGCAGACAAATCACCTGAGCCCCGTCGGCCGCGCATTCGCGAATCTTTACGATGGAACGGCTCAGATTCTCTGCGGGTGACTCAACACAGGTCATCTGCACCAAACCGACTCGGACTTCTGACTTCGACATGGCAACGATTCACTTTGACGATATGAAAATTTTAACGATATGAAAACAACGGCTGGACAACAATAAAGAACCTGCAAGCTGCTGAATGACAGCGGCAGGCCAACGGCACAGATCTGCAACTCAATGGCAACACAATTGTACGCAGAAGGATAGCCGATTGTTTCTTCGTTACGATATTCCGCAGTCAAAAACAGAAACGGCCAACAAAGCTGTGCCCCGGATGGGACCATCCGGCTGCCGAGGACTCAATTGCCGAGCGGTTCCGCAAAGAAACGATGCCTTGAAACCCGGACCGGTTCGCGTCAGACTAGCCGGAACTTCTGGCCGAGGCTCGGCAGAACTGTTGCTTCATTGATCCGCCTGTTGTGGTGGATGAATTTTCAAATTTAAATTTGTTGTCAGGTGTGAATCATGCGGTGCAACTCCGGAACAGTCCGAGGGATCCTGTTATCTTTGGTGGCGTTCAGCCCGGCACTGGCATCTGCGGATGAAATTGCGAGCTGGAGTTTCGTGAAGGACCCTGCTGGCTGGGAACCGAATGCTCAGACAGCGCTGTCTATTCAGGAGGGGGCTCTGTTGCTGAAATCCAGCGGCAATGATCCTCACATCACAGCTTTGGTGGATGGAAAAGCGGGCGATCATCGGTTGGCGATCAGCGCGAAGTTTCAGGGCAATGCTGACATACAGGTTTTCTGGACGACCGAAGCTGAGCCCGGGACGTCGGAAGCCAATTCCATAAAGACCCAACTGCGGGGCTCGGCAAAAGACTTTCGAGCAGCTCGGTTGTACTTCCATTCGACATCGCCGGTCACATCATTGCGCATCGATCCGCTCAACGGTGAAGGCGAAATGGTGATTCAATCCATTATCCTCAGCAACGATCCCGCACCCGTCCCGATGGCAACACCAGTGTCGGACATGAAAGTGGCCGAGGGATTCGCTGTCGAACTGTTGTATTCGGTTCCCGGTGACACGATGGGATCGTGGGTCTGCATGACTCCTGATCCAAAAGGCCGTCTGATTGTTTCTGATCAGTACGGAAAACTTTACCGAGTCACTCCGCCGACTCAGGGTTCGACCGATCAGATTAAGATCGAACTGATCAACGTGGATGTCGGAATGGCTCAGGGCCTGCTGTGTGCGTTTGACAGTCTGTACGTGATGACCAACAGCGGTGATGAGCCACGGGTTGGATTGCATCGGGTCCGCGATACGGACGGCGATGATCAGTACGACACCGCCGAACATCTGCGGGTGCTTCAGGGCGGAAACGAACACGGTCCGCATGCCATCATTCTTTCACCCGATAAGAAGTCTCTGTACGTTTGCTGCGGCAATCACACTCCGCCAACCGATTTTTCTCAGTCCCGAGTGCCTCGGATCTGGGGCGAAGACCAGTTGTTGCCGCGCATGTGGGACGCGGGCGGTCATGCGGTCGGCGTGATGGCTCCTGGCGGCTGGATTGCACAGGTCAGTCCCGATGGACAGGACTGGCAGTTGATGGCCAGCGGATTCCGCAATGAATATGACATCGCCCTCAATCCTGAAGGGGAATTATTTACTTACGACGCGGATATGGAATGGGACGTTGGTTCGCCATGGTATCGGCCAACGCGAGTCAACCATGTCACAAGCGGTGCGGAATTCGGATGGCGTTCGGGTACGGGCAAGTGGCCTGTCTATTATCCGGACAGCCTTGGCTCTGTTGTGGACATCGGGCCCGGTTCGCCAACTGGCATCACGTTCGGAACGGGTGCAAAGTTTCCGGCGAAGTACCAGCAATCGCTGTTTATCAGTGACTGGAGCTACGGCGTTATCTACGCCGTTCATATGACGCCGTCGGGTTCAACCTACACAGGAGAAGCCGAGCGATTCCTGGCAGCAGCGCCGCTGCCCGTCACTGATCTGATCATCAATCCGGCCGACCAGGCCATGTATGTGACCATTGGAGGACGCAAGACTCAGTCGGGCCTTTATCGCGTCACCTACAAAGGCACTGAATCCACCGCACCCGCCGTTGCAGCGGCTGATGCCGGTCGGGATTTGCGCGCACTGCGACATGAACTGGAAACTCTGCATCATGCGGATGCCGCTGATGCCGTCGCGAAGGCCTGGCCGCATCTGGGCCATGCCGATCGAACCATTCGCTTCGCGGCACGAACCGCCATCGAACATCAGCCGGTGGGATCGTGGCAGGAACGGGCTGTGGCGGAGAACAGCAATCCCGATGCAAAGATTACAGCCCTGCTGGCACTGGCTCGATGTGGTACACCGGAACAGCAGATGCCGCTTTTGATCTCGATGTCGAAGTTGACCGCAGGTAATCTGACGGAAGACCAAATGCTCGATGGACTGCGAGTTCTTGGGTTGTGCTTTATTCGCATGGGGGAGCCTGATACTGACGCCGCTCGTGATATCGCGACCGTGCTGACTCAGGCCTATCCGTCAAAGAGTCCTCGGCTGAACCGGGAACTGTGCCGGATCCTGGTTTATCTCAACGACAGTCAGGTGGCTGGCAAGACGCTGGATCTGCTGGAAAAAGCGCCAAGCCAGGAAGAGCAGATTCATTATGTCTACTGTCTGCGAGCGTTGAAGGATCAGTGGACGATGGAGCAGCGGACCAGATATTTTCAGTGGTTCGTAACATCTACCACATTCCGCGGCGGCAATTCCTTCACAGGCTTTATCAAAAATATTCGCCAGGAAGCGATTGATCGTCTGACCGACGAGCAGAAGGCAGCGCTGAAGGAAGTTCTGGAAGCACAGCCTACCGGCGGTATCCCGCTGGTTGAAGCGGCCGCTCGTCCTGTTGTTCGCGAATGGACAGTGGATGATCTGTTGGCCGATGTCGAATCCGGACTGACCGGACGCAATTACGACAACGGCCGAAAGATGTTTCAGGTCACCGCCTGTTACAAATGCCATCGATTCGCCGGTGACGGAGGCATCGTCGGCCCGGAGCTGACCGCGGTGGCTCGCCGGTATAACGCTCGCACCATGTTGGAGGGAATCATTGAACCCAGCAAGGTCATCTCAGATCAGTACTCGGCCAACATCTTTGTCATGGACAGTGGCAAGCAGGTCGTCGGACGCGTGGTGAATTTGAACAACGACAGCATTATGGTTTCGGAGAATATGCTTGAGCCGGGTAACCTGACCACGTTGAATCGGCAGGAGATTGAAGAGACTCTGGTTTCGAAGGCTTCCATGATGCCAAACGGTCTGATCAATACGCTGACGAAAGACGAAGTTCTGGACCTTGTTGCCTATCTGCAGTCCGGTGGCGATCCTGATGCACCGGTATTTACAGGTTCAAAAAAGACAGTGTCAGTTTCAACGCCAACGGAGAAAACCATGTTTACGGAAGCGGGTCATACTGTTGACCCTCTGGAAGTTGTGAAGCAAAGTGTGGAATCAAAGTCGGCCGTATTGCTGGATGTTCGGGAACAGGCCGAATGGGATGCCGGACATCTTGCCGACGCCCGGTTTCTGCCGCTCAGCAAGCTTAAAGAGTCTGCATCTGTCGCCGACGTAGTGGCTTCACTTCCAATGGATCGTCCGATCTATGTGCATTGCCGATCCGGTGGGCGAGTCCTGATGTTTGCCGAACTGCTGCAGGGCAAAGGCTATGACATTCGCCCGCTGAAGGCCGGTTTTGACAGTTTGGTCCAGGCCGGATTTTCAAAAGGGAAATAAACAACTGGCCATGGATATTTCCGGCAGCGGTTTTTCAGTCGCCATGATCGGTCGGAACGAAATCTAAAAAGCCATAGGCGGACCTGTTTCAGGTCCGCCTTTATTTTGAGCGGCAATGGCAGAACCAGGCTCCTTATGCTTCAGCAGAACCTGAAAATTGGCTGGGTCGGCTTCCATCAGGAAGGAATCCCTGCGCTGCTTGGGCTGAAGGAATCAGGTCATCGTCTGGAGGCCGTGATCACGCTGCAGGACGATGCACTCAGTCGGCGAAGTGCGGCGGCTTCGTATGCGACTGTGCTGGAAGGATGGGATGTGCCGCTGCATGCGGTGCAGAACATTAACGATGCTTCCGCAGTTGAACTTCTGCAAGGTCTGGATCTCGATCTGTTGTTTGTGATCGGATGGAGTCAAATTCTGAACTCGCAGACATTGTCCACGGCGCGCGTTGGAGTCATCGGCGCTCACGCGTCTCTCCTGCCGCACAATCGAGGCAGTGCTCCGATCAACTGGGCCTTGATTTACGGACAGACGAAGACCGGCAACACGCTGATCTGGTTGACCGAGGACGTCGACAACGGAGAAATTGTCGATCAGATGGAATTCCCCGTCACGCCGTATGACACCTGTGAGACGCTGTATGACAAGGTTGCAGATTCAAATCATACGATGATCCAGCGCCTGTTGCCCCGCCTGTTTGCGGGGGAAAAACCGGGCCGTCCGCAGCCAGCAACCGACCCGCCACTGCTGCCGCGCCGCCGCCCGGCCGATGGCTTGATGAATTGGAATCAGTCGGCCGGCGATGTCTACAACTTTGTCCGCGCGCTGACTCGCCCCTATCCCGGAGCCTTCAGCTTTCTGAATGGGCGTCGCTGGATCATTCAGTCGTGCCAGTTGCTGCCAGCAATGCCAGAAACACGCCAAACGGAAACGTTGCCCTCGCCACTCTCGCCATCTGCAACACACGCATCGCCTGGTCAAATTTTGGGACTCGCCTTCAGTCCCGTGCAGGAAGCGTGCGGCGTTGTTGTTCAATGTGACGGGGCCCAGATTGTGATTCTGGAAATCGAAGATCTGGACGGCACACGACTAAGCGGTCAGGCCTTGACGGAACACGCGATAACGAACAACTGGACAGGAAACGTGTGGGCGAATGAGTAACGTAGCTGTCCTTGTGATCGCGGCGCATCCGGACGATGAAGTGCTGGGATGCGGCGGTGCGATTGCGCTGCATCGTGATGCGGGCGACCCGGTGACGGTTGTCATCGCGACTCGCGGTCGTTCGGCCGAAGACAGCCAGAGCGGCCAGCCACAGTTCACCTACACCGCAGCGGCCATGAAAGTTCTGGATGTCGCCGACTTCCGTTTTCTGGGGTTCCCCGATCAGAAACTCGATACGTTTGGTCTGACAGAAATCATCACGCCGCTCGAAGCCGTTGTTCGGGAAGTTCGTCCAAAGATCGTCTACTGCCAGGACGGCGGAGACATTAATCACGATCACAACGTTCTGTTTCGCGCGGCATTGGTGGCACTGCGACCGCAGGAGGAATATCTTCAGTCGGTTTATACGTTTGATACAGCCAGCAGCACAGAATGGGGGTATCCGAGAAGTTTTGTTCCTGACACCTGGCTGGATATCAGTCGCAGTCTGGAACGAAAAATTGAAGCGATGATGTGTTACGAGCCGGAGCTTCGCAAGTTTCCTCACCCACGATCCTGCGAAGCATTACGGCATCGCGCAGCCGCCTTCGGCAGCATGTGCTGCATGGAAGCGGCGGAGATCTTTATGACCGTTCGTCGGACGATTCGACATGGCCAAACGCCTGTTTGATGTAATCAATGCGGTCACAGCTCTCGTGCTGCTCACGCCAGTTTTTGTTGCGGCCTTCGTCGGCATCCGTCTCGCGAGCCCCGGACCAGCGATCTATAGTGCTCGGCGAACTGGTCGAGATGGTGTTATCTTTGTGATGTACAAATTTCGAACGATGCACGTGGGCTCCGCCGCCGCCGGCGCGATCACAGGAACCAGGGACTCGCGGATTTTCTTCTTCGGCCGTGTCCTGCGATCTCTGAAGATTGATGAACTGCCGCAGTTGTTCAACGTGCTGGTCGGAGAGATGTCGATCGTTGGGCCGCGGCCGGAAGATCCTGCGATTGTCGAAACATATTACGGAGCAACAGGCCGGGAGACACTCACTGTGCTGCCTGGACTGGCCAGCCCCGGCAGCATTTTCAACTACACCCATGGACATCTTTTTCTGGATGACGCCAGTCCGGAGGAATCTTATGTGGCCAGGCTACTGCCGATCAAACTTGCCCTGGAAGTCGTTTACGTACGACATCGCTCTTTCATCACGGATCTGAAAATCATCTTCAGAACGATCGCCACGATTCTGTTCATCGCCGCAGGGCGAAAGAAGTTTCCAGACCCGCCGGAGATGACCGAAGCTCGGGCAATTCTCGCTGACCGGTCGAAATAATCCACTATGTTAAGATCGAAGCCACGGCGAGTGTTCAGCCCGTTCGCGGGATCGGCCGGAAATCCACAGTCGCATCGTTTTCGAGATCATCGCTTCTTACCATCAACAAAACGATATGACCGAGTTGGAAGACGGTTGGCGTTATGACACAAACGCAGGCAAACCGAATAAACGTTCCCATTGCGGCGACTGGAGGAATCTTTGCTCTGTGGATGCGTGACATGCCGTTGACTTGTACTGTGCTGACTTTGCGCTTTTGTCGGCCATTCATCGTTGGTTGGATCCCTCAGATTCGCCTGAGCATTGAAGCCTGGGCTCGTTTTCTCGGCACCGGGTTCGCCCCCAATGGCACATTTCTCTTTGCCTGATGGCGTCGTTGCGTCGCTAATCCCGTGGTCCAGTGGAAACGCTCGCCAACGCCGTTCAGGCAACCGCGATAAACCACCTACGGGTTTTGATGAGGCAGTCGGCGTGCGGAATCGCACATATTTCAGGCAGACGCGGTAGGCTGTTGGTGTGGAAAATAACGGTCGGATCGGTTCAACGGGCTCTGTGCTCATCAAGCCTGCAATTGACGCCATCAGATCTCATCCAGCGCTTTGGGATCAGTCGAATCTTTTCTAAGACTCCTCAGACCATGCGAATGCATCGGCAATCACGGGCAAGTGGTTCCTGGCTATGTGAGTCCCCCCATATCACGGATGATGTGGGAAACGTCAGATTCATCATCCGCAGTGACACGAGGTCAGAATGCGTCCGATCGTACCGTCATTGGCAATTGCCGTCCTGTCTCTCATTTCGGCTTCTGGATGTGCCTCTGGACGAGCACCTTTCGCTCAACGAAATGATGAGCCTTCAGTCAGGCTAACCGCCAAATCAACAAACGCGTACGCCCATGAAACTCAAAGCACCGTCGCAGCCGATCGAGCGAAGTCGGCGGAGTCCGTGAAGTCGCCGGTGCCTATCTTCGAATCCAATATTCAGCTGACGTCGGTTTCTGAAGAACTGAACGATCAAGCGGCAGAAAAGTGGACAACAGACAGCAGTGAAGTCGTCGTCGAAAATGCATCGCAGGTTGCTCTGACTCTGGCTGACATTGAGCAACTGGCTCTGGCGAACAACCCGACGATCCGCCAGCAGTCGGCATCGTCTGAAAAAGCTCGAGCCTTCCGTTCGCAGGTGGGCGTTAAAGCGAATCCGACGATCGGATACTTTGGCAGTCAGATTGCGGACGCCGGCACCGACCAGCACGGGGCTTTTGTTGAGCAGGAATTTGTCCGAGGCGATAAGCTGCGGCTCAATCAGCGAGTGCTGGACAGGTCCGTTCAGGCTCAGTTGTGGGACGCAGAAAGTCAGCGATACCGAGTTCTCACGGATGTTCGCGTTCAGTTCTACGAAGTGCTCGCCGCCCAGCGACGGATTGAATTGACCGATAGTTTTTACCTTGTAACAGAAAAGGGAACGGAGATTTCTCGCCGTCGCAAGGAAGCCATGGAAACATCGCAGGTGGAACTGTTGCAGGCAGAAGTGCAGATGGCCCAGATTGATGTCGCTCGCAAGCAGGCGAAGATCGCTTTCACCGGCGCATGGCGGGAACTGATGGCGACCACCGGTGTGCCCAACAAGCAGCCCACCGCACTGAACGGTGAATTGAATCCCCGAGCCATCCAGCTCGACTGGGACGCGACCTATCAAAATCTGCTGAGCAACAGTCCGGAACTCAATGCGGCTCGTTCTCGCATTCAGCGGGCTCGTGCAAACCAGCAGCGACAGGAAGCACAGGCCATTCCCAACATCACGGCTCAACTGGGCGCCGGCAGCGACAACGCCACGGGTTCCGGGTTGATCAACCTGCAGGTGGGGGCACCGGTTCCTGTCTTCAATCAGAACTCCGGGAATATTTCTGCAGCCTATGCCGAGTACTGCCGGGCGACGCACGAAGTGACGCGTATCGAAGCTTCGATCAAGGCCAGACTGGCGCGAGCCGGCCAGGAGTTTGATTCCGCGTCCGTCGCCGTTCAAGAGTATGAATCGACGATTCTGCCCAAGGCCAGGGAGACTCTGCAATTGTCGGAACGTGCATTTTCCGCCGGGGAGTTTGACTTCCTGCAGGTGCTGATTGTTCGCAGGACATTTTTCGAAGCGAATCTAAGCTACGTCCAGTCGCTCGCCGATCTCGCTCAGGCACATGCTCGAATCGACGGCTTGCTGCTCACAGGAGGACTGGATCAGCCGACAGACTTCCAGGACGATGACAGCCTCCGCGGCCAGACGTTTAGTCAGCAGTAAGAAGTGGTGCTGGCGTTGGCTACTCCACAGTCTTTGTGCGGCCTGTGAAACGCATTGTTGACATGACACGGTGGAGCGTCTGCGATTCGTTCAGGGTCTGCATCATTGTGGGCGCTGGCACTGAATCGTCGCACGCGCTGCACTGGCATTCCGACTGCGGCCTCAGGAACTCCGGAATCGAAAACTGCGGTGCCGTGAAGTGAGGCATGGCGATTGGCGGAGCGAAATATGCTGGCCGTGCAACTTGCGGCTCGGCCTGCCGCGGGGCTGGCGCGTGTGGTCGCGTCGCAAATGGAGCGGCGAACTTTGGCCGAGGAATTTCAGGAGCTGCCAGTCGAGGCAGCTCGTGGTTCATGAAATCCGGTCGGTCCAGCTGCGGCAGCCGGACTTTGGGGAGCTGCAGGTCTCTGGTGATTCGAACCATGTGCTTCTTGATCCGGCGAACAGTCAGCGACGTTCCGGAATGACTGTGGCCTTTCGACGGGCGAACTCCTGCAGGAGGACAATTGTTGTCGCAGGCAATTTCTGCTGAAGTTGACTCGGGATAGAACTCGGGCATTGCATACATGTCCGAAGCCGAATTCATGTCAGGCACAACGGGAAGATCGGGCAGCGACTGCGGTGGCAGCGATTCCGCCGGACCGGGTTCTGGAACAGGCACCGGCGTTTCCGCAAGTTCAGCAGGAGGAGTCACCGGAGTGGGCTGCGGTTGAGCCTCGTCTTTTCGTTGACCAGGAATACGCAGCTGCCCAACTTTCGCCGGATCCTGAGGAATGTTGGATTCCTGCCGGAAGCTGACTTCCGTCTGTCCGGCAGAAAACAATTGTTCGTCAACCGGATCTTCGAAAGCAATTTCCTCGTGGAGACTTGGGATCTGGAGATCGGGCAATGGCAATTCGTCGACAAGAGTCTTGTGGCGATCAGAAGGCTTGAATTCCGGAGCAGGCCGAACTTCCGATGCCGCAAAGTCGGTGCGGCTGTGAGAAACTTCTGGAGCTCGAACGGATTTTTCTACAGCCTTCTCCGCGGCTGATGATGAGCCCGGACTGCTGTTGTCGAAGTCGCCAGGAAGTGCAGCCGTGGCACTATGCAGCTCGCCGGTTTGAGAGTCTGCATTCGGTTGAGTCGTGTTCCCAGCAACTGACTTTTCAGTGCTGAATGTTGCGTCGAATCGCTCGCCGCTGCTGTGTTCGATGGAATCAAACAAATTCTCGGGCGGTCGGCCTTTGAGTGATTCAAATGCGGAAGACAGGCGCTGGTGTCGCTCGGAGACTGCAGGAGTTTTTTTAGCCGGGGCCGGGATTTCCAGCGACACGTGAAGCTCAGCAGGTTGTGTCTCAACAGGTTCAATTGCCGAGAACTCAGGAACCTGAATGATCTCTTCGTTCTTTGTCGGCGTCAAATGTTCGGCTTCTTCGAATGTCTGAAAGTCGAGATTCGGAAGTGATTCCGGTCCATCCAAAATCAGATCAACCATTGAGTTCGGATCAGGGTTCTGCGGTCCGAATCGTTCCAAAGATTCGAACGGAACTTCTTCCGGAGTCGGTTGATAATTGACGGTCACGATACGGCTGGTTTGTCGCGATTCTTCGGTATTGCGCTGCGGCCTGGGAGTCGCCGTTTGAGGATTCCCGACTGGCTCGATATTCGGATAAAACTCTCCGAAATTCCGCTGGACTTCACGATTGGCGGCTATCTTTCGCGCGGTTGCGTCGACTGCCCCACGCTCTCTGAAAAAGGCGAGAACACTGGCCACCATGAAGATGGAAGTGATGACCGTTGCCGCGGCCAGTAAGCCTCCGATTTTGCGGAAGGGAAATTCGAGATTCATCCGTGATTCACCAGCAAGAGAGGAGTCGGATCCCGAACAGCAATTCTTTGCGCAAGATCTCCCGTTCTGCGGTATCGGCATTCCGCAAAATCAAACTCTACGGAAAAAACAGAAAAGTCACCGCGAACCACGCAGATTGACAAAAGGCCGCGGTTGAGTGCCCGCGCCTGTCTGAGCGCGCAAAGAAAAACAGCGCGGCAAGGTCCCCTCAAAGCTCCTAGCTTTCCTTACCGCGCTGTTAGTTTCCGATGTCTTTTTTGCTGCGTTTTCGGTGTTCGATGGCATTCGTTGCTCGGTTCCCGCAGCAGTCAGCAAAACATAGGTCGGGGTTGCAGGTCGTCAAATTATTGTTCACAAATTCAGTTCCCAATCCGTGACGCGGTCAAAGTGCGGAGGTGTGTCCCCTGGGTCAAACCCGCGACGAGTTTCTCAGTCGGTGGCTGATTCGTTCGACCTGAGTTGTCCAGACGCTTAGACTTGGCCGCTGTTAACGGGTTCAGAAGTCGTCAAACTCTCGTATAAAAAAGATCCTGATTGCCTTTGTCCGAAACAACGGCAACCCGACGATGTATTTCGACGGGCGGAATGACATTCAATTTGAGGTGCGAACCGTGAGCAGATCCAATCTTCAGACCGCGGGCTTAACGCTTCTCTGTTGTCTCGCCGGAGCATTGAGCCCGATGACTGCCGCGGCCCAGGCACCTGCCACTCCGGCTCTCTCGGCTTCCGCCTTCAACAAAGATCAGACTGATATTGCCGTCGACAAAGCGATTGGCTTTCTGATCGCCAAACAACGAGAAGATGGCGCGATAGCAGACAAAGGCATCGACACAACCATGACGGCGTTGGCGATCATGGCGATGGCCAGCGTTGGTGTTCAGCCTTCTGATCCGACGCCCGAGGGTCAGGCAATGCAGAAGGCGCTGGCCTTTATTCTTCAGGATGACCGCATTGATGAAAAAGGTTATTTCGGCACCAAAGACGGTTCGCGGATGTACGGTCACGGGATCATCACTTTGATGCTGACCGAAATGCTGGGCATGGGGACAAGCGCTGAACAGGATCAGCTGATTCACGACCGTTGTCAGAAGGCTATTGATGTCATTCTCAGTTCGCAGAAGGAAAAGAAGCCGACGCATTATCGTGGCGGATGGCGTTACACACCGAATGCCCCGGATTCCGATTTGTCGGTTTCCGTCTGGCAGGTGATGGCGCTGCGGTCTGCAAGGAACGATGGCTTGCAGGTGCCCGGCAGTTCTATCCGAGACGCCGTGGAGTACCTGAAGCGATCGTATTCCTCACCGCTGGATGAGAACGGTCTTCCTGCGAAGAAGGCGAGCGGTTTCAACTATGAGCCTCATCAGAACAATCCGACGTTTACCATGACCGCCGCTGGTCTGCTGGCGATGCAGGTTTGCGGCGAATATGAATCACCGCTTGTCTCCGGTGCGGCCGACTGGCTGCTGGAACATCCCCCGAAATGGAACGAACGGTTTTGCTCATACGGCACTTACTACTACGCGCAGGGGATGTATCAGCGCGGCGGTGAGCACGCAAAGACAGCCGAACAGTTGGTTCAGGAGATGCTGCTGGCAAAGCAGGCGGCCGATGGTTCGTGGACGGCCGAGAACGGTTCTGAACAAGGACATGGAGCGGTGTATGCAACGTCCCTGGCCGTCCTTAGCCTCTCGGTAAAGTATCACTACTTGCCGATCTATCAGAAGTAGAGTCGCGTTGCCGTCGCAGCGGGAGCCGGAAGCAGAATAGCACAGCCGACATTCATTGCCGACATTCATTGCCGACATTCATTGCCGACATTCATTGCCGACATTCATTGCCGACATTCATTGCCAAAATTCATTGCCGACATTCATTGCCAAAATTCATTTTTGGGGCGATGTCACACTCACGGAAGCAGTCGACTTTCGATTGTCACCACTGTCCTGAAGAGTTCCTGACTTCGTTGACTGGGATTGTTTCTCCCGTACCACTGTCGCGGTAAAGCACTTCGATGACTTCGAAGCCCAGCGATCGATACAGCTTCACGGCGGCTTCGTTTTGAGCGGTCACTTCCAGAACAGCGCAGTTCATTCCGCATTGCATGAAGCCACGCAGAGCCTGGACAACCAGTGCTCGTCCAATCCCCTGACCTCGATGTTCGGGTGTCACGCCGACATTCTGAATGGCTCCAATTCCGCTGGCCCGCAAAACCCCCTGGATGGTCCCGCAGTCGCTGGCTGGCCATGTCGACTCCGGTTGATAGACCACCATCCATGTGGCGGCCGGACAGAAAGATCGCTGAGCCACAATTTCGCGCATCAGTCCCAGGCATCCGGACGATTCGCCGAGGCAGGCGAACACCTTTCCGTCCAGATCGTCACGGAACGACCGCCATTTCACCTGAGCATGCCGTTCAAGCAGCAACGACTTCCAGGAAAGCCAGCAGTATCCTTCCGGCAACCGCGGCAGATTCAGGACCGCGTGACGCAGCTCAATCTGCATGCGAAATCGTTTGTAGGCAGTTTGAGACATAAGCAAACCCGGTGATCGCGAGACCACGCCCTGAATCAGTTTGGACTCCCCCTGATTCTAGAGTCATTTCAAGCGCAAGCCAGCGGTCCCGGAATGAGTTTTGAAACGAAACCTGGATATTTGCAACGAAAATCGCTCATCCTGCAGGCTGTCGATTTAACGTGTTTTCGCAACCCGACACGTCAGTGAGGGATGGAATTACTGGGATTCTTCTTCTCAAATCCCTCGCTGACGCGTCAGGTTACGATTAAATCGACGGCCTGCCTGTGTCGTAAGGTTTCAGACATTGACCTCTGATGATGGCGATGGTGTCATTGCCGAAGATGTCCACCACCTTCACCGCCCCCGAACACCTCATCCTTAACGCACCGCTCATTTAGCGGCGGATGGATTCCGTGACGTCGCGTGCGACGGCGAAGATCACACCATCGGCGGGGATCGATTTGGCGGTCCATTCAAAATGCCGCCACGATCCGTCAGCGGCACGGTATCGGTTTTGAAATTGAATCACCGGCTGGCCCGCGGTGAGTTGACTCATGATGCTCAGGGTTTGATCGCGATCTTCTTCATGGACGAAATCCAGAAACGGTCGAGATACCAGTTCCTTTTCCGAATAGCCCAGCACACGAGGAAAGTTGGAATTGACTCGGCGAAAGTAACCATCGAGACCGGCGATGCAGAATAAGTCGAGGCTGAGATCGAAAAATTCGGCCAGATCGCGTTCCGCCTGTTGAAGCAGAGATTCCAGATACAGCGTCAATTCTCTCGCCACACAGCGTGCATCAGCAGGGCGTTGATTGGGGTCGGGTGAAAGGCAGCGAAGCGCGAGCCGAACCAAAACGCTGTCGGCGTCACAGGCGGCAAGGTTGGATCTGGCGAAACTTAAATCGCCATTGGCTGCCTTAATGCACACGTCGACAAGCCGTGTTCCATCGTGCGGTGGAAAGCCTGTGAGGATTTCACACAGAATCGCGCCGAGTCCAAAGACATCCGATCGAACATCCATACATTGACCGCGCGCCTGCTCAGGCGACATGTAAGCAGGCGTTCCCCAGACCGAACGCTCAGGCACCTCCGTCTGATTCACGTGGCTGGCAAGACGTGTGGCCGCCGCAAGAATGGTGGCCGCGTGCGTAACGTCATCAGTTTCCTGGTTTGGGCAATGGGCGGGAGAAGCGCGAGCAAGTCCCCAGTCCATCAGATGCACTTCGCCGAATTCGCCGACCATCACATTGGCCGGCTTAATATCCAGATGGATAACTCCGCGGGAGTGCGTGTAAGAAAGAGTCTGGCAGACCTGTTCGAAAATCTTCAGCAATCGCGGCAGGTCTTCGTCCGGGGCGGAGCGTCCCGCAAGCAGCTGGGCAAGTGTCTCGCCCTGGACGAGCTTCATTGCAAAATAGGGGCGTTGGTCTTCGATAAGCCCCACTTCATAAATCGGGATAATCCCTGGGTGTTGCAACGCACCGCTGATGCGGGCTTCATTCGTAAACTGCCGGGCAAGATGAGGTTTGCTCAAATGAAACTTCAGCAGCAATTTAATGGCGACTTCGCGATCCAGTTCAAGGTCTTGCGCCTGAAAAATAATGCCCATGCCACCGCGGGCGATTTCCTTTTCAAGACGAAATCGGCCGAGGATTCGGCCTTCCAGTTCTGAGGCGGGTTCCATCGCCACTGACATGGCGGCCGCTGAAACAGGCACCGTCTTCGCCAGTTCGATGTCCCTCGGAGGCAGGTTGCGTTCCTCTAAATGGCCTTGCCAGATCTGGAGGTGAGGCAGGCTGAGGTCCTGAGATTCTGAATTCTGTACGCCCGGTTCGACAGGCTGATCGTCCAGGTCCGGCGAAGGCCGCGGCCGATGTTCAGGAAAGGCGTTCGATTCCATGTCATGCCATCCTCGCCCACGGCCAGAAGTTCCCTCCGGAGTCCGATGCGGTGATTCCTGAAAGTCACAGGTCGGGGCTTATCGCTGTTGAGCTTTCAATTAAATCACTCGCCCGACAGGAATTCAAGACGTGTAGAGCCTGATCGGCGGAATGGGTGAGGAGTATCCGCATCGGCCGATAAGCACAGGAACTGGCGATTCCTACGCTTAAAAAAAAGAGGCCATCAAAAGATGGCCTCTTTCATACTCACAAAGGTCGCGGGGATCTTAGTAGCGATAATGAGCTGGCTTGTACGGGCCACTCTTCGACACGCCGATGTATTCTGCCTGAGCAGGAGTCAGCGTTTCCAGCTTGGCGCCCAGTTTGTCGAGGTGCAGGCGGGCGACTTCTTCGTCCAGTTCTTTTGGCAGCATGTGAACGCCGATCGTGAACTTTTCGGATTCTGTCCACAGTGCCAGTTGAGCCATGACCTGATTCGTGAAGCTGTTGCTCATCACGAATGATGGATGACCGGTCGCACAGCCAAGGTTGACCAGTCGGCCTTCTGCCAGAATGAGAATGGCCTTGCCGTTTGGATAAACATACTTGTCAACTGGGCCGCCTTCATCGCCTGGGCCTTTGATGCGGATCTTGCGGATGGTCTTGCTGTTGTTCAGATAAGCAATCTGGATTTCGGAGTCAAAGTGACCGATGTTGCAGACGATCGCCTGGTGCTTCATCTTGTCCATGTGCTCGCCACGGATCACGTCGATGTTGCCGGTCGTTGTCACGAAGATGTCGCCCTGAGCGGCCGCTTCGTCCATCGTGGTAACCTGATAGCCTTCCATCAGAGCCTGCAGCGCACAGATTGGATCAATCTCGGTCACAATCACGCGAGCGCCCAGACCGTCCAAGGCGTCAGCACAGCCCTTGCCCACGTCCCCGTAACCGCAGATTACGGCAACCTTGCCAGCAACCATCACGTCGGTGGCTCGCTTGATGCCGTCTGCCAGAGATTCGCGGCAACCGTACAGGTTGTCGAACTTGCTCTTGGTGACGGAGTCATTCACGTTGATCGCTGGAATAGCCAGCTTGCCAGCGGCCAGCATCTGATGGAGACGGTGAACTCCGGTTGTTGTTTCTTCTGAAAGGCCCTTGATACCCTTCAGCAGTTCCGGGTACTTCTCGTGAACCATCGTGGTGAGGTCACCACCGTCGTCGAGAATCATGTTCAGAGGCTGACCGTCCGGGAAGAACAGAGTCTGCTCGATGCACCAGTCGAATTCTTCATTGGTCATGCCCTTCCAGGCGTAAACCGGAAATCCGGCGGCTGCAATGGCGGCAGCGGCGTGATCCTGAGTCGAGAAGATGTTGCAGCTGGACCACTGAACTTCAGCACCCAGAGCCTTAAGAGTCTCTATCAGAACAGCTGTCTGAATCGTCATGTGCAGGCAACCGGCAATTCGAGCGCCCTTCAGCGGTTGCGATTCTGCATGCTTTTCTCGCAGAGCCATCAGGCCTGGCATTTCAATTTCCGCGATCTCAATTTCCTTACGGCCGAGATCGGCAAGTTCAATATTGGCCACCTTGTAAGGAAGGGCGGACACGGTGCTCATGAATTCAATCCCACTCTGAAATTGTTGCGGTACACAAAACGTCGGAAAATGCAAAACCGTTGAATTCCGCGGAGCTTAACACTCAATTCTTTCTGCCGTCAGCCTAAACAGACGACGTTGCAGTCGACTGCTGCTGACGAAATCAGCAAAAGCATTTCCGTTCGAGGATGGCGGCAGTTTCTGGTTCCGTAGAATTCTCGGTGAGAGAACGATAGAAAAACCAGGCCCCCAAAAGCAATACGATAGCTGGCGTACATGGCATTTTCGCAGGCTTAATCGAATCTAAACACTTTGCGATGCCGCGCGTTTTTGGCGATAATCTCAGGGAAAATGCGAAAAGTTTCCCGACGAATCGCTTCAGGCTTGTCTCTGACGTCGGATTGAGCGGAAACCAGCGGTCATCCGGCTATTCTGCATTTGCGGTGGACACACTGTGCATGGTCAACCGTTCCTGGGGATTCAGGGCGTTTGGGAATGCCGGCCAGGGGACGGAGCCTTGCTGCGGAATGTCACTGATCTGTCGATCGGATTCCGCGATGTGCGAGGCACTTTCCGGGTTCTCGAATTTGCTTCGACGGCCCCAGAGCTGAGCCAGTGAATCCTGATACAAAAGGAGCCATTGATCCGCGTGCTGTTCCATGACCCGCGCCGAAGGACGCTGTTCACGGCACAAAAGCACCAAATCGGGTTGCTCCAGTTCCAGAGCTTTCGCGGGATCGAATGGCGGAGCATTCGGGCTTCGATATCGGTGCGACGGATCTGCAGTGCCAAGCCAGAAATCAAAACAGATGTCCGTAATGACTCGTGGATAACAGGTTTCAAATCGCCCATCCACGGCGACTCGCGAATGTCGCAGCGGGCCTGTACTGTCGGCGAAACATCCGATGGCATATTGAGCCCAGTTGAATGTCGCCAGAATTTTTCCATTGAGCTTTCGGTCCGACATATATTGCATGGCGCTGACAGGGTACTCGCTCCGCTCCACAGGAATTCCATTCATCAACGGCGCAAGTCTGACAACGCTGGCGATTAACAGCAGGCCCGCGAGCAGACTGCCAGCAGTCCCCTGGCCCTCAGACCGGCGGTCAGGCTGAAGCCGCTCAAGAGTCTCGCAGCCGGATGATACAAGTCGCTCAAGATGACGCGGAATCCAGAAGCCGCATGTGATTGCGAAGATCGACAGGTGACGACAATGGCTGATCCCCTGCCATAGTAAAAGAGCCAGCACGATCAGTTGCGGAACATCGCGACGCTGACAACCTCGCGCGAGACTTATGCCGGCGACTGCAATCAGGCACCAGACTCGGACCGAGTCGCTGCTGAAGAATTCCAGAGAGCCCCAGTCGGAGATTTCCGGTCGCGGCAGTTTGAGTGCTGCCAGCAAGAATTCCCAGAGCCCAAACCCGTACGGATTGATCAGCGTCGCGGCGACGGTGACAAGGGTGATGATGGAAAGCGACAGCAGAAATCGGCAATGTCGAAAGCCGGTTGACCGAACAACATTCAGACACAGCAAGCCGTGATACGCCGCCATAATCGCCACGCCCGCGGCAAAGCCTCCGTGGGAGTTCGCCCAGAAACACATCAGTGGTGGAAGTAGCCACAGCGTTTTCAGCCTGGACTGAGTCCCTTCCAGGGATGTGTACTCGGTCGCATCAAATTCTCGAAACACGTGCTGCCAGAGTGCCAGCATGGCTGACAGGCTGAGGTAGGTCAGAATTTGAGGCCGAAAGTGCCAGTGAAACTGAACGCACGAGCCCATAAGTGCTACCAGAATTCCCGTCGATAACCAGCTGGCTCCTGATTTTCGAGCCGCAGTGATCATCATGGTCACCAGAAGGCTGGCGATCACCAATTTCATCCACGGCAGCGCGTTGGCACCCAACGTGTCGACTGTCCATGCCAGCAGAAGTTCGGCAATATTCTCGTGGTTCACCCACGGAGCACCTTCGGCCGCGTACGTCCATGTTGCGGTTCGCGGAAGAACACCATCCTGCAGAATTTCGCGCCCATACTGGACATGGCCCCACAGATCCGGGTCGGCACACTGCGTCGTCATGACGGCCAGGCCCGTTGCCAGAATTGCGAAGAAAATCAGGATCGTGCGCAGGCACAAACGGCGATCAGTGGCGGGTGCCCTCGCAAGCATGTTCATCGTCACGGCCTGTTTCCGGATGCAAATCACGTTCTGAAGGTCTCGGGTCTGCAAACCTAGGTCGTCTGTGCGATCAGGTTGCGAAAAAGCCCCGTGTCATGACGATCGAACCCACCGCGTGGCCTCATGAGGCCGCATGATCCGTTTGCAACGGTTGCACGGACGCTGGAAGAAAACCTGGTGCAAAGGCGATATGAACCCACGAGATGAACTCGGGGGCGTCCGGCCCAAAGGCACTCGCTTTGTGATTAAAAGTAGCCGTCACTCTCTGAGTGACGAATGCCAGGGGCCGCGTTGTGCGGCCTGCCTCACTCGGAGAGTGAGGTCTACTTTGCTAAATCGACTACGAGATGGCGTCCGGGCGTCGCGGGGCGGTCAGGCGCGAGCAAATTGGAACTGAATGACACGCCGTCCACGATGCAATGCATTGGACGATCTGTATACTGCTGGCTCGAAACTCCAGTAAACCGAAACGAAACGATCTTCGCACAGTGCGGAGTTTCCAGCGTTTCTTTGATCCTGACTTACAGCTTGTCGCTGCAGGTTCTGCAGAATTCCGGACACCCAAACCATGACGGCCATGACGATCGTCTGTTGTCTGACCGCCTTTGTGGTGGGCGGCATTCCCTTTGGCTACCTTGTGGGGCGGCTCGTTCTGAAAGACGATATTCGTCGCCATGGCAGCGGGAACATCGGAGCCACCAATGTGGCTCGCGTCATCGGCTGGAAATGGGGCAGCGTCGTGCTGATTCTCGATGCCATCAAGGGCCTTGTTTCGACTCTGGGAACAAAGCTCCTGCTGCAGTCATGGGCTGATGCGGACTCCGATGCAGTGCTGTCGGCTACCATTGCAGCGGGCGTGTGTGCCATCGTCGGTCACATGTATCCCGTCTGGTTGAAACTGCGAGGCGGCAAGGGAGTCGCAACAGCCCTGGGCGTGGTTCTTGTCCTGTCTCCGATGGCATCTGCCGTGGCGCTCGGACTTTTTCTCGCTGTGGTCGCAGCCACCAGAATTGTGGCCATCGCTTCCATCGTCGCTGCTCTTGGTTTCGCAGTGACTCAATTGACCATGCTGGGCTCCGACGCCTTCAATCTCCACAAGCTTCCGCTGACACTGTTTTCGATTGTGGTTCCAGGGTTGATTGTCTGGCGACATCGATCCAACATTGTGCGGATGTGGCGCGGTGAAGAGAACCGGCTTGCGAAGAATGCAGGCTCGAACACGGCGGCTGATTCCGGGCAGCAGTAAGTGAGTGGTGAGTGGGCTGTGATTCTTTTCAACCGGTCATTTTCTAAGGGAGATGAACATGAACAGTGTGCATGATTCTGAAAACAATCGACAGTTACGGTATAGGCTCGATCGTCGGCAGCTTCTGGCGTACGCGGTCTTCGGAGCGACTGTCCTCACTGGGGCAACGGCATCAGCATCAGCCATGCCTGCTAACGACATCATCGCAGCCTCCGGACGCTACAACATGAAGAACTCGATCAACCTGGGGGCGTTTCCTTATCCGGGTAAAATGACGTTGGGCCAATGTCTTCCACTGGCGAAGGATACTGGCTTCGACGTTATGCTGGCTATCTGACGTTCGAGTACTTTCACCCGTATCTGCATCATCCGGAAGCACCGATTTACCAGACAGCCGATTCACACGATCGACTGCTGGGGATAGAATCATGATTCTGTAAACCGGCTTGGGCGTACCTGTCGCCGCTGTTTCTGACGCCCCGTAAAGAACTAATCCCATGACGACTCGACGAACTCTGCTCAAATCAGCCATCGGAACCGCGGCTGTCTCAGCGCTGCTGCAAAAAGATGGTCTTGCGGCGACCGGGCTGACTCATTTTGCACCACGAGCAAAACGCGTGGTGTACCTTTTCCAGTCGGGCGGCCCGTCGCATCTGGAACTGCTGGATGAGAAGCCTGAGCTGAAGCGGCTGCATGGGACCGAGCTGCCGGATTCCATTCGCCAGGGCCAACGGCTCACCGGCATGACTTCGGGCCAGGCCAGCTTTCCGGTCGTGGCCTCCAAATTTGGTTTTCGTTCCTGCGGCCAGTCGGGGACTCGGCTCAGTGAACTATTGCCGTATACAGGAAAGGTGGTCGACGATATCTGCGTGGTTCGTTCGATGCACACCGAAGCGATTAATCACGATCCGGCCATCACCTTCATTCAAACTGGTTCGCAGCAGCCCGGACGTCCTTCGCTGGGCGCCTGGGCCAGTTACGGACTGGGAAGCGAGGCGGAGGATCTTCCCGCGTTTCTCGTCCTGATTTCGCACGGCAGCGGAGCGGATGCCAATCAGGGCCTGCTGGAACGTCTGTGGGGCAGCGGTTTTTTGCCCTCAAGTCATCAGGGTGTAAAGCTCCGCGGTTCAGGCGATCCTGTGCTTTATCTTTCAGACCCAAAGGGCGTGAATCGCGTGCTGCGTCGCAAGATGCTTGACGGGATCGCCGCCCTGAATGAAAAACATCTGCAGAGTTCCGGTGATCCGGAGATTGCCACACGGATTGCTCAGTACGAAATGGCGTTTCGGATGCAGACATCCGTGCCCGATCTGATTGATACGTCAAAGGAAACGGAAGCGACGTTCCAGCTGTACGGTGAAGAGGCCAGGAAGCCGGGCACGTTTGCCGCCAACTGCCTGCTGACGCGACGGCTGTTTGAAAAGGGTGTTCGCTTCGTACAGTTGTACCATCGTGGCTGGGATCAGCATGGCGGGCTGCCTGCCAATATGCCAAAGCAGTGTCACGACATTGACCAGCCGCAGGCAGCCCTGATTGCGGATCTGAAGCAGCGTGGCATGCTTGAAGATACGCTGATCATCTGGGGTGGGGAATTCGGCCGAACCGTTTATGGTCAGGGCGGAGTGCAGGATAATTACGGTCGCGATCACCACGGTCGATGCTTCTCCATGTGGCTGGCCGGCGGAGGAATCAAGCCGGGTATTTCCTTCGGGCAGACGGATGACTATGGATACAATATCGTGCGCGATCCTGTCCACGTTCATGATCTGAACGCCACCATTCTGCAATGTCTTGGCTTCGATCACGAACGGCTGACTTATCGCTATCAGGGACGTGATTTTCGACTGACGGATATTCACGGAAAAGTTGTTGAACCGATTCTGGCATGAAGAAAAAATAGGTCGGATGACGACGACAGTGTTCCGAGCGGCTTCCGAAGGAGAGTGATCTTCATGTGCGGTCGATTCACAATTCGCACCCCGGCGGCTCGTGTTGCAGAATTGTTTTCGGTGCTCATCAGCGAACCGTGGCAGCCGCGTTTTAATATCGCGCCGACGCAATGGATCCCCGCCGTACGCTGCATGGGCACCGGTCGCCAGATCTGCAGTTTGCAATGGGGACTGATTCCGAGCTGGGCTGCAGAACGCCGCACGGCCGCCAGCATGATCAACGCTCGTGCAGAAACGGTGGCGGACAAGCCAGCGTTTCGCAGTGCCTTTCGGCGCAGGAGATGTCTGATTCCGGCGGACGGGTTTTACGAATGGAAACGCATCGACGCAAAGACGAAGGTTCCCCACCTGTTTCAGCTCAGTGATGAATCGCCGTTTGGATTTGCCGGATTGTGGGAGAAATGGACGGCTCCGGATGGCGAAGTGATTGAGTCCTGCTCCATCATCACGACGGCAGCAAATTCACTTGTCGAATCCGTGCACGACAGAATGCCGGTGATCCTGGCCCCGCAGTTTTTTGAGGAATGGCTGGATCCCGAGTTCTCTGACGTCGATCGCCTGATGCCGATGCTGGCTCCGTTCGCAGCTTCACAAATGAAAGTCATGCAGGTTTCGAATATCGTTAATAACGCAAGAAACGAAATTGACCCGCGCCTTACCGGACCCGACGTATAGATCCATTCTCGCTGTTTACTTCACCAGCAGAATCGGACAGCGGCAGACCACCGACGCCTTGTAGCGGAGCGTCGCTCAGGTCTCGGCCAGATGTTGGACGTCGACGGGGTGTGAGGTCCTATTTCACCAATCCCCTCGACATAAATCACAATGGCGCAAGCCAATGGACGTCATACAACGTCAGGCGATCAACGGACGCTGCTCAGTTTGCCGCGGGTAATCGTTGCAGGTGATACAGTTGGAAAAATCGGTTTCTGCGACGCTGGACGCAACACGGGTGGGAAAGATCCCATTATTTGTGTTTCTTTCAATAAACATCTGTCCTCGACCTCACGTGCGCAGCAGACTCGCCCCACGTAAACGCTTTGCAAAACCACCGCGGGAGTTTTTAGATGCCAAATGCCTGTTATGTGCTTTTTGACTGTTATTCAGAAGGCGTACTGATGTTCCGTTCATACGCAAAGCTTGCAGGTGATGTCACTCCTGTTCCGCTCAGCGATGCACAGTTCCAACGGTGCCAGAGCATCGCCATTAAGCAGCGGAAAAAGCTTTCTTACGAATTCATCTCAGGTCGCCTGACCAAAGCAGCGGCCATCGACGATCTCAAGCGACGGAATGGTGCGGAATCGGAAAGTGGATCATTGTCGTGGCTTCCGGGCTCGGGCAGACGACTTTCTGCAGGCTCCCTCCATCGCGTGCATTGATTGCTCGCGAAAAGTGGAGCGTCCTTTTTTAAGGATCGCTCGATCAATAAGTGTCTGATTGTTGCCTTTCGCTCCGCGAAAGAACGCTACTTTCGCGGAGCGAAAGGCGACAATAACTGATCGAACGAGACTAAATCCAGTTCTCGGGATACCACGCACAACCGCCGAACATCGTTACCCAACGGCCCTGATTTCAGCCAGTGCCGCAGATGTCCCTGAAGCGTCCCGAGTCATCAGACCGCGTTCTTTTTTTTCGAACCTCCATGCCTCTCGCGCATTCCACGACAACGGTCGTTCTTTTGAACGCGGCCCACGGGCCAGTTGGCCCGCCAGATGCGGGCCAACCGGTCATAGGTCACACCTTATCTGCCAGCGGACAGACGTAAGGTTCGCGGTATTCGCGAGTCAGCAAAGCGTTGGCGGCGTCGTTGTTGGTGAAGACTTCCTTCTCCGGATCGAATTGCAACAACGCTCCGAGCGACATTCTGTACTTGTCCAGTTCCACTCCGTTTTTCGTCAGGTGCTTCACGGTTCGCTGCAGAGTCGCTTCGTTGTCATCGAGACTCTTAATGTCTTTCAGACTGGCCGAGATGTCACTGACCGGCAGCCGGTTCTCTTCACCCATGTAGTAGGAAATGTTGCCGAGGTGGCTGATAGCGGCTGACAGATGCCCTTCCCGAACGTCGGCATTCAGATCTTCCACCTTGCGCGACTGACACACGGAGACGAAGTTTTTGAAGTGCTCCCCGCCGCCCTTGAACTCTTTTACAACCTTCATGTCCTTGTCAAAAACAAGGCAGCGTTCATACGACACCTGAACGACAATTCCTTCGGTGCCGTAAAAGACGACGCCGACTTTGTTGCCGCTCTTGCTCTGAAATAGCGTGTTCAGCTCTTCGTCGTCGCCATCGTCGACAGACAATCCCCGCGTTTCAAACACGATGCACTTGTCGCCGTAGTCATACAGCGACACTTCCGTGTTGCCAGTATCGCCGGCGTCAACGTAGGCCGGATCCTTGCGTTCCGCCTGATAACCCAGACGACCGCCATAGGTCAAAATCGTTGACGGATGAGTATCAATGCCCAGACCCCAGCGAGCAACATCGGTCTGATGCGGCCCCTGATTTCCCAGATCACCGTTTCCGTAATGACGCTGCCAGTGCCAGTCATAATGAAACTTGCCGCGCGTGCATTTCGGTTCCGTAAATGTCGCCGGGCCACTCCACAGATCAAAATTCACGGTTGCCGGGATCGGATAATCTCCGCGAGCTCCAATGCTGGCCCGACGTTTGTAACACAGGCCGCGAGCGAACTTGACTTCACCGATTCCACCATTACGCATGAATGCGATTGCGTCAATGACGGCCTGGCTGGAACGACACTGAGTCCCCACCTGACACATCCGGCCATATTTTCGGGCGGCGGCGATCAAGGCGGTGCCCTCATAGACATTGTGACAGACCGGTTTTTCAACATAGGCATCTTTCCCTGCCTGCATGGCCCAGATACCAGTCAGAGCATGCCAGTGATTCGGCGTGGCGGTGCTGACCAGATCAATGCTGCTGTCATCGAAGGCTCGCCGCATGTCAGAAACAGGCTTTGGCCGAACACCCTGAGCTTTCTCGATATCGTCACAACGTCGATTGGCGACCGCCTCATCAACATCCACGATCACTCGAATTTCCGTGCGTTCATCTTTCAGAAATTCACTGATATGTTCTCCGCCACGTCCATTGACGCCCACAATGGCCACACCCAGCTTTTCGTTTGCGGAAAATCCCGCACGACCAATGGCTGGCGCCGCCATCACGGATGATACGGCGATAGCAGATGTTTTCAAAAAGCGGCGACGATTGAGTTGGCTCATAGGTTACCTTCGGGTGGGAAATGGAGAAATTTGGCGGATGGAGAGATTGACGGAGTAACGACTGAGTCTCTGCTGCGCATGGAAACGGATTTAGCAGGCAGTTGCAAGCGAACTGGCGGAATGCCAAAATTGAAGGGCGTGCATTGCAGTTGCATGCGGAAGACAGGTCGCCACGAAAACGTACTTGTCATTTGATTGACGCTGAGGTTTGGCCGATGTTCTGCAGAGGTTTTTGCTGTGCGAGCGGCAGCAGTGATTGCAAATGATGAGCGTGTTCATGCGCCTGAAATCCGGCTGCCGCATTTAACGCCGCGTGTTTTCATCAATAAAATCGTCTCCAGCAACCATTTCCAAATCGGTTTTTCAATAGTCCGCTGCCAAATTTTCGCTTCCCTCAGGATGCAGCAAAAAAAAGGACTACGATCTTTGATCTGGCGAACGGTTGTTTCCGTTTGACCGAACGAGTCACGTTTTGTGCAAAAATGATTAGCCGACAAACTGTCGAATGGCGGAAGCCTTCAACGGAGCATGCAAGATGGTGTCCAATTTTAATTTCTCAGACAATCGCCAGTCTCAGCGACTCGGCGGTTCGATGGTTGTCCTGGTGCTGACGGGTATCGTCGGCCTCAGTGCGATCTGGATGGTCTATACGAGTTTTCGAATCGACGTTGGCAGCGGTGAAATTGCTGTTCTGATTCGGAAGACCGGAAAAGACATTTCCAACAAGGATGAAATTGCTCCCTCGGAGGCTCACAAGGGAGTTCAGCGAACCGTTCTGGGAGAAGCCCGATACTTCTACAATCCCTATTCGTGGTCGTGGCAGGTGATCAAGCAGATCGAAATAGCCCCGGGCGATATGGGAATTAAAGTCAGCCTGACTGGCGACGATCTCGGCTATGGAGACTTCCTTGCGAAGGTCGATGCGAACGGAGAAGCCACAACCAAAGGCATCATGCCTGGAGTACTGAAGCCTGGTCGGTATCCGATCAATCCCTATCTGTACTCGGTGGAAATCGAAAAGCCGGTCACGATTCCAGCCGGTTTTAAAGGCGTCGTGACAAATCTGGCCGCGCCTTTGGCAGCCGACCCGAACAAGCTGCTTGTCCAACCTGGCGAACGCGGTGTGCAGGAGCTGGCTCTTGAGTCCGGCACGCATTATCTAAACCCGTATATTACGCGAGTCGACCTGGTCGATTGCCGCAGTCAGCGGTTCGATCTTGGCGAAGAAGGCGACATGGGCTTTCCATCCAAGGACGGATTCTGGCTGAGCCTCGACGGGGCGATTGAGTTCCGTGTTTCCCCTGATAAAGCCGCAGAAGTTTATGTACTGTTTAATCAGAGTGAGAACGGTCCGGAGATTGATAAAGAGGTCGTCGAAACGGTCATCATGCCGAACGCTCGCAGCTTCTGTCGCCTGCAGGGCTCAAACTCGTCTGGTCGCGACTTCATTCAGGGAGTGACTCGGACGGCTTTTCAGGAGGCTTTTGAAAAGTCGATGCGGGAAGCCTGTGAACCTGTGGGTATTGAAATTATTCAGGCTCTGATCACAAAGATTCGTCCGCCGGATCAGATCGCTGATCCGGTACGAAAACGTGAAATTGCCAAGCAACAGGAACTTCAATATCAGCAGCAGGCACTTCAGCAGGAATCGGAACAGAAACTTGCCGTTGAAAAAGCCCTGGTCCTGCAGAAACAGGCATTGGTGGAAGCGGAGCAGAAAATTGTCATCATCACGACGCAGGCCACCCAGGATCAGGAAGTCGCCATCACAAAGGCCGATGAGAACGCCGTGGTATCGCAGCTGAAACTGGATGCCTCTATCGACGAAGCCGCCGCCATCGAAGCCAAAGGCAAAGCCGTGGCCGATGTGGTTCGCTTCAACAACGAAGCAGAAGCCGCTGGATGGAAGAAAGCCGTGGAAGCATTCGACGGAGACGGGCAGACTTACGCTCAGTATGTGCTGTACCAGAAGCTGTCGGCTTCTTACCGAAAAATTATGGTGAATACAGCAGATAGCCCCATCATGAAAATCTTCGAATCGTTCGCGGAATCCGCTGCCGAAGCGAAGTCAAAATCGCCGGCCGCGACCACAACCTCGGCACCTGCAACAACACCAACAGCCAATTAAACCTGCTCCATTAGGCGACGAATCATGAATATAAGCTCTTTTGTGCGAATTATGAAATCCAGAGCCGGGATGGCAGTGCCGATGTTCCTGCTGCTGGTTCTGGGCTATGAAGCGTTTGAATGGACCTTCAACCGTGTGTATGTGCCGGAAGGCTATAGTCTGGTCATGCGTTATAAAGGTCCACCGCTGCCGTTTTTGCCTGGCAATTGTCCGGCAGCGGCGCCTGGACAGTTTGCAAAGGTTGATGACAACGGTCGCCCGCTGGAAGTTGGGATTCTCAAGGACATGCTTGGCCCGGGAAGACATTTTCGCTGGATTGGCTGGTGGGAAACACGGGTGGTGAAGGACACGACTGTACCTCCAGGTTCGGTAGCTGTTGTGTCCAGCAAGATGGGGAAGGACCTGACCGAAGGCGACTTCCTTGTTGATGGAGATCTCGACAGCACGGAGGAAAAGGGCATCCTGCGGCAGGTGTTTGCACCGGGGACGTATCGAATCAACGATTATGCCTACAACGTGGAAGTGATTCAGGAAAAAATCCTGCCCTCGGGCACTCAGAATAAACACGCCGGCTGGGTTTCAATTCCCACAGGCTATGTGGGCGTTGTGACAAACCTGACAGGCAACAAGCTGACAAAAGCGGTGGCCGGCATTCAGAACAAAGTGCTTCAGCCCGGGCTGTATCCGGTGAATCCCAATGAACAGCATGTGGACATCATCGGTGTTGGCTTCGCTGAAAAATCGATCAAGTCAAATCTGGTCAGCCAGAACGGCGTGCCGGTGCTGGATGAGAGTGGTGAACCTTCAGTGATGGATGACGAAAGCGGCATCGCGTTTCCTTCCAATGACGGGTTCAGAATCCACATGGACTTCACCGCCGTGTGGGGCATCATGCCTGAGCAGGCGGCGGATGTGATTCGAAAGTTTGGCAACCTCGCGGCCGTGGAAGCCAAAGTCGTCGTCCCGCAGATCGAAAGTATCTGCCGAAACAAGGGATCGTCACTAGGTGCCGTGGACCTTCTGGTAGGAAATACGCGGCAGGTCTTTCAGGAAGAAGTCTCCGATGCCTTCGAAAAAATTCTTGAAGATAAAGGCCTGACTCTTCTGCACGGTTTCGTTCGCAACATTCATATTCCGCTGGAAGTGCGAACGCCGATTCAGGAAAAATTCGTGGCCGATGAACTGAAGCTGACACGCGATCAGGAACTGCTGACGGCTCGCACCGAAGCCACTTTGCGGGAGGCCGAAAAGACGGTTGACCTGGAGAAAGAACGTGTCGGCGCTGAGACCACAAAGATGGTGGCTCAGGCCGTTGCTGAAGGCAATAAAAAAGCCGAAGAGACCAAAGCCGAAACAATCAAAAAGGTCGCAACGGTGGCTCGCAAGACGGCCGAACTGGATGCGGAAGCCAGTGTGACGTTGGGAAAAGCCGCGGCCTCAAGCAAAAAACTGGAAGCCGAAGCCAAGTCAGAACTCTTTAAGCTGGCCGTCGATTCGTTCGGCTCCGGAAGTGCCTACAATCAGTGGGTCTTCGCGACCGGTTTACCCGAAGATGTTGAGCTGAATCTGTTCTACGCGGGCGAAGGCACGCTGTGGACCGATCTGAAAGGTTTCACAGATGTCATGATCGGAAAAGAAGCGGCCAAACCGACTTCCCCGGTCAGACCGGGACAGTCGACCAAACCATCACAGCCCTGATGCAGACATGAGCCGCGCATCGACCGGAATTAATTAGGAGGAGACAGAGTTGACGGAGGCAAATCGGAACTGTTAAGAACCATGGCCGGTAAATTGTTCCTGCTGGGACTGCAGCCCAATCATCGGCTGGTGGTATTTGAACGCACGTTCAATCGGTGCCTCTGCCTGTGGGGTGACGGGCAGACGCTGTGGATGATGTCTCTGTATCAGCTTTGGCGATTTGAGAACGTTCTGCAGCCGGGACAAGTCGCGGCCGGACATGATCGGCTGTATGTTCCTCAACTGGGATACACCACAGGAGATCTCGATATTCACGACGTGGCGGTGGAGGCGAGTGGTCGCGTCGTCTTTGTGAACACGTTGTTCGGGTGCTTTGCCACAGTCAGTGAGACGCTCAGCTTTATACCGCTCTGGTAAACTGACAGGCCTTTGGCCCGGAATCGCCACAAATTGACTCGAAAAAAATGCTTCACAGCGTTGGCTCCCGCGGGGGAGAAGCACTTGTCGTGGCACTTTAAAGTCAATGATGGCTCAATCCACGGGCGCAATTCTTGAACGGCGGGCTACTCGGGGGTTGCCTTCAGGAACTGGTCCCAGGCGGCGGCGACGTTGGCCTTCTTTGCGTCGCCGTCATGGAAGTACATGGCATACCGGATGCGAAGCGTCTCACCCTTCTGCAGGTGATAAGGAGCTGCCTCACTGGTGCCGTTGGTATAAGATTTTTCGCCGAACGGGCTGATCGAAAACAAACCGTAGTCGCGCACGTGATAACGTGACGGGCGAAAATTCTTTGGATGATCCATAATGGCCACGCCGACGGTCTTGCCGTCCACGTCGCCATAATAGTCAATCCAGTTGTAGGCCTTTCCCCAGCATTCCTTTGTCGTCTGGGTGCCGTCGGAAGCCACAACGTGACCGCCGTTTTTTTCTTTCATTGAAGGAGCCACACGGAAGCCGAACAGGCCTTCTTTCGTGTCTTCAAATGTCACATCGACATTCGATGCCTTGAGGCGCATGTCGTACACCAGCAACCGATTCGGATGCACGGTGATGATCGCTGTTTCCGTCAGCTGCGGAACACCGGTTTCTGGATGACGCCATTCATTGACGGCTTCAAAAGCTGCGGTTGCTCCTTCCGCGATCAGGGTTTTGATGGCTACGTTTCGAATGACGCCTTTTTCAGCCCAGAACTTTACTTCGTTCACTTCATCAATGGCATTCCACATCCCTTTGTGATGCGGATGATCGGCGTCCGAGGCGTCATCAAGAGCCCGGTTGATCACGGTTCCGGAGGCCGTGCGGACGGGAAGCAAATAGGGCTTCGCCAGGTTTTCGCCAAAGTTGTAGGTCGCAAAAGGTTGACCGTCGATCGTCATCGACAGAGTGGTCGCATCCTGAGCAATGGCCACTTTGTCGGCAGCAGAAGCGGTGTTGAACGATGCGATCGTAACGACAAGCGTCATGATTCCAACAAGTGGCAGGAGACTTCGAGCCATGAATGAGTTTCCTTTGAGACAACTGTGCGGTTCAAATTGACTCGCGCATGCTACCGAGTTAACACGCATGATGCCACAAAGCGGGTCCAGAGGAACCGGGCGAAGTGATTGCAGATTTAGGGCAGCCACGAACACGCAGGTTGCGGCTGGGGTGCGCGACAAATTGCAGTTTTGCGGAAATCCGGATTTTTCTATGAGGTATTGTTTGTTCCAAAATTCGAAGACGGGCACCGCTCAAACTGACTTCCGCCCCTCGTCGGCTTGCCGGTTGTCGATTTAATTGTTTAACGGCAAGCCGCAGGCGTCGTCGCCCGATTTCGCCTGCGCCTCCGGCTTGCCGTTAAACGAAAAGGTCGTATTTGATCGTGCTAAACTTTCCGTTTCGGTTGGGCGAGCCAACCGGGGCAGCCTTCCGTTCGTTCACGGTGGCTAATTACAAATCTTGCGCTCCTGCAAGGCGAGCTGGCACGGGGCGAGATCAAATGTTGCCTATAACACTTTTCGACAGATTGCTATTTGTCGCGCACCTCAGTTCGCGGCTGACGGAACTGGGGTGATTCTGACGCCGAGCAAATTTTTATCGTGAAGCCGTGGTGGGGTTCAGGATCTGGTTGCCGAGGGATTCCAGCAGATCTTCATCAGCCGGAAGCAGTGAATCCTGATCATTCACGGCATGCATCTGGTCAAAGATCGCCTGAGCCTCGCGTTCCCGGTCCAGCTTCATGAGAGCAGTCGCGAGATACACCTGACCGGCAAGTGACAGTCTTTCGGACGGAATCGCTTTCAGGATCTGCAGCGCCTGCGCAGGCTCATTCTGTGACAACAGGACGCGCGCCTGCACTTCACGGAAGATGGTTTCTTTTGTCTCCGTTTTTACGGCAGTTGCTGCCAGCTGGACGGCGGTGCCAAGATCCTTCTCCTCCGCCGAACGCAGCCAGGCACGCAGAGCATTAATGCGTGCATCATGAGCCGCTGCGGTCTGCAGTGGCGCCAGTGTCTGCTCCGCATAATTGTAGTGCCGACCGTAAAGCATTATTTCCGCGTAATACAGTCGCAGTTCGACATTCTCCGGATGCCGACTAATCAGGGCGTACAGCGTGCGAGTGGATTCAGGAATGGCCGAAGCACGATCGGAAGAAGAACGAACGGCCTCAAGAATCGCGGCGGCTCGCAGTTCCGGACGCCCCTTTTGCGGCTCAGTGGAGAAAATCTGCATGGCTTCGGAAAAATGGCCAGCCCGCACGAGCGTGCGAATCAGTTCTCGTTCATGCACTGGATTTGTTTTGGCCAGCTGACGAGCATGCTCGACAGCCAGCTCTTCCAGTGAAGCGATAAACTGCTGACGATGGAACTGCCGTTCCAGACCAATCACGTGATTTAATGTTTGGATCACAAGCTGCAGATTAGGCTCGCGACTTCGTTCCGAGCCGGAGTCCTGCTGCTTGATCGTGTCAACAATTTCCACAGCCCGAGCTATGCCGCCTGACGACAAAGCGCACCGAATCTGCGCCGCATGAACTTCGGAATTGGTCGGATCTTCCTTGACCAGCTGTGTCAGCCGATCTTCAACGGCTGCCCCAAACTCGCTTTGGATCTGCTTCATGGCGGATGCCGCTTCCGGGCGATTCGGGTACAGAATTACGGCGTGCTCGAGCGTTCGTACGGCCGGCAAAATCTGTCCGACGGCGAACAGCCGATCGGCTCGCAGCAGTTGTCGCTGCAGCGGGTCCGGTATGATGGGATTTTCTTCGCGGATCAGCGAATCCACTTCGTCCCAGTTGCGAAGCGAGGCGGACTGCTGCAGATTTTTGCGGATCAGCAGATCGGCAAGACCCGCACTGACGCCAGGCACGTCCTGCAATTGTTTGTATTCGGCGATGGCAAAATCAAGCTGGCCGGACTGCACCCAGGCGGCAGCGATTCCCAGGCGAGCGGCGATGGAGTCCGGACTGGAGGAAACGGCCGATCGAAAGGCTTCCACGGCCGCATGAGATTCTCCGCTGCGACTACGACACACGGCAAAGCTCATCTGAGCCCGAGCAAACAGACTGGATTTTTTCTTCCCAAAAGCCAGCGTCTGTTCCAGTGATAACGCGGCTTGTTTCCACTGGCCTTCCGCCATCAGAATTCTGCCCAGACAGTAATGGTAAACATCTCGCGACAAACCACCGGCCGGAATGCTTTCCAGAATACGGCGCGCTTTGACAGCTTGATTTTCCACGACGAGATATTCTATCAACGCTTCATGCAATGCGAACGCTCGCGGCATCATCTGAATACCAGACTCCAAACCGGCGATGGCTCCTGCGCGTTCTTTGTTTTTCCAGCGGACATTGGCAAGATAGAGTCTAATCGCAGGATTTTGAGGCGCCGCAGTGATCCGCGATTCAAAGTGCACTAAGGCTCGCCGAACAGTTTCCGGGGCAATGACCGATGCGTCCAACGTCGCGGATGCGTCCGACTTCGCCGACGTCGCTGAATTTGTAAACTCCCCGGACTGCAGACAACGCACCAGTTTCGCGTTCAGCACCATATCGTCGGGCGTGGATTCCAGGGCCTTCCACAGGTCGTTAATCGCATCGGCAAAATGCTGGTGGCTCATCAGATAGTCGGCGCGAATATGCCAGGCTTTTGGTACAGGGCAATCGGTAATCATCCGAGCCATTAAAGCGTCAGGCTGGAATTCAGGCGGAGTTGAATCGTTCGCCACGCGGCTCAGGAACTCATAAGCCTCCGGGACCTTTGCGGGACAACGCAGCGATCGTTTCAAACGCTGCTCGACCTTCTGCGCATCACCACCTTCATTGGCGGTCACGGCACTCAGGTACCAGACTTCCGCATCATCTGGACGGGACGTCTGCAGGAATGTCAGATGGGCCTCGGCATCAGCGATGCGACCGAGCTGCACGGCGATTCTGGCATGTCGCAGTCTCAGATCATCGTTAGTTAAACCCTTGCGAAGCAAATCTTCATTGATTCGAAAGGCCTGATCGAGAGCCTGAGGTGTCTTAATCTTTTCGGTCAGAAGCCATGATAGTTTTTCGCGGGCCTCAAGGTCATTGTCCTTCAGTGCTAGATACTGACTGAACTGTAACTGGGCGCCACGATAATCTTCTGCGTCGACGGACTTGAAGGCCGTCTCCCGGAGAAACTGCAGAGTCCGCGCCATTTGCTGATCGTGAAGTTTTCGGCCACCAAAG
>Ga0209491_10000304_pt1 | contig 97435 bp, 82 predicted proteins | sample BON02_FD_187213 | JGI IMG/M metagenome (GOLD analysis project Ga0209491, IMG submission 187213) | Freshwater microbial communities from Lake Bonney liftoff mats and glacier meltwater in Antarctica - BON-02 (SPAdes) (version 2) | ecosystem: Environmental > Aquatic > Freshwater > Ice > Glacier...
ACACTGTTAAACGTGTAAAAATTGGACCAGATATTACTGTTTTTATCCCTTCTGCTTTCTCTCCTGATGGAGCAGGACCCGGCAGAAACAACAAGTTTTTTGTGGTAGCACAAGGATATATCGGATACAACATGCAAATATTTAACCGTTGGGGCGAAAGACTTTTTGAAAGTAATCATCCAGAAAATGAACCTTGGGACGGAACCTATAAAGGAGAATCCGTGCAAATGGATGTCTATATGTACTATGCTAAAGTAATTGCTTTTGATGGTAAAGAATACGAATACTCTGGCACAGTATCTTTGATTAAATAAAAAGTTTCGTTATCTTTGTAATGTCAAAAAATAGGTGATGCAAGCCTAAATTTTAATATTCTAAAAAAATTAAAATGCAAAGATTAATACAGATAGTATGCCTGCTATTATTCAGCACACAGCTGGATGGTAAGCACATTATTGGTAGTCAAATCTCATACCAATACCTTGGTAGCAACAAGTATGAAGTTTACACATCTGTATATAGAAATTGTAATGAATGCAAATTAAACGGATTTGGTGGTGGAAACAACTCAAATAATTGCAATGAAATCGCAGATTTACAATTATGGGCAAAATCTGGAAATAGCTTTATCCTGATAAAAGATTTAAGTAATACAAGGGTAAAAATTACAGACATTACTGCTTTATGCGCAGGAGAGCGGAGTAAATGCAATGCTACTAGTACAGTCAGTTATGGATTAGAGGGGCATTTGTTTAAAGCAAGTTTAGATCTAAATTCAGAGCTAATAAACGGATATAAGGAATTTAAAATTTCTATTACCATAAGCTCAAGGAGTGAAGAAGTAAATATTACAGGTACAGCAAAAAGTCATTTTAATTTCTGCATTATAGATACAAAAAGTGGATTTCAAGCTAGTTCGCCCTCATTGAATATTATACCATTTAATCAATTAAAAGTAAATAATGGTTACATGGTTAGCTTGGCTGCAAATGGGGCTAGTTATGATTCAATTTCTTACGAATTTGACACGGCCTATATTGGAGAAAACAGTCCAAATATTTATCCTACAGGTATTTCACCTACCCAACCAATTAGTGTATTATCAGGAAACGACCCTTATATTTTTCCACCAAAAGGAATAACATTAGATAACAAAAGTGGACAAATTGTTTTTACACCTATAATGCTCAATCAAATTGGTGTTTTTGTGGTCAAAATATCTTTTTATAAATTGGTTGCAAATAAATTAGAAAGAGTTGGCATTATTAGAAGAGATTTTGAATATGTAACCGTAAATGGAAGTAATCCAAATCCGTACTTTTTTGGCACAAGCAACATTTGGAATGCATGCGAAAATCAGCTTTTTCAGCAAGACGTTTACCTAAAAGATGATTCTTTTAACGGAATTTTTGATACTGTAAAATTAGAACAAAATTTAGGTGATGCTTATAATTGCAATTTAATTAAAGACCCTCTCGTAAAGCGACCAAATTGGAATCATTTATTTTCGTGGACGCCCCCAACCGGAAGTGCAAGAAATCAGCCTTACTTATTTAATTTAAGTGCTAAAGATTCATACTGTCCAGATCCAGGGTATGCGTCCTTTGCATACCAAATAATTGTAGAAAAAGCTAAAATATTTACTTTTATAAAAACTCAAATAAATTGCGATGCCTATTTTTTTGAAACCACAAATTTTACCACTGGAGATTTAGTGCGTTTATCAATACAAGATAGCAATAGAAATGAAGTTATTGGAAGTGTTATAAACAATAAAGATGGTTTATTAAGATTTCCAGGTAGAGGAAAATGGTATATTAGAGTGATAGGTATAGGGGCTAATCTACGCTGTGCCACTCAATTATTAGACAGTGTGCTAATAGGCAATATTAGCCATCCAAAAGCCGATTTGGGTAACAACTTATTAATTTGCCCAAATCAAACTATTAATTTAAAGGCAAATGAGGTATTTGTGAACGGACCAATTGTCTTTGAATGGTATATCAACCAAGTAAAAATACCGAAAACAAACAATCAATTAGATACCATTTTTGACACCAACAAAACAGTTAAAGTAAAAATTACAGATGCACTAAATTGTTTTATTGAAGATTCAATACAAATTATCATTAAACCAAAATGGAATTACACATTAAAAAATGGTGGATTGTGTGTAAATTTTCAAAACACCTTATACCTACCAAATTTAATTAGCGATACTTTGTCTTTAACAACTTTAAGTTTTTCGGGCATTAATATTGTAAATAATAGATTTAGTGCTACCAATCTAAGCTTAGGGAAATACAAAGCTTATTTTTTTGCAACTGACACTAATTTTTGCAGCTATAGTGATTCTTTGGATCTAGAAATTGGACAACCCTTTAAAATAGCTACTAACACCTTACTTCCGATTTGTAAAAATACGAGCAACTTAAACCTATATAATTCATTTGCACCCATTCCAAATAATGGAACATTTGCATCACTAAATCCCAATAACATTGTTCTAGATTCGTTACTAATAATGAATAATACCTTTATCGGCAATAATCAAATTATATATACAGGTACTAGAAATGGGTGCAGTGTAGATACCCAATTAACCATAGAAATACTTGCTTTTCCTAATATAACATTAATTAGCCCTAATGTATCAAATATCTGCAAAAGCACACCCTCAATGCTTATTACTGTGGCAGAAACTGGTATAAATAAGCAAATAAATGGCAACAATGTGAATCTGCTAGCACCCTTAGCATACAAAGATTCGGCAGTATTGCAACTAAGTAAAACAGATGCTAACACAGGATGCTTTAATCAACAATTTTATACTTTTTATTTTGATGATAGTATAAATACTAAATTTTTGCCAATTCAAAATCCAATATGCTTTGACCAAGACGAGATTGAATTGATAGTTTCTGCAGATAATTTTGAAAAAAACTGGAGCACTACTGGACAGGGTGGTTTTATCCAACTTACAAATGATATCTATAAATATACGATTACAGCCCTTGAGAAAAATAGTTTAAGTAATATTGATTTTGCAATTAATGTTAAAAGTAATAATATTTGTCCTGATAAAATTATTGGAATAAAATTTACTCAGCAAAATAAATTTGACGCTCAGTTTAGAATAATTAAAGAGCAGTATTGCGAAAAAGGCGAGGTCCAATTAAGAATTAACGACCAAAATATTCTATGGCTGGACAGTGTACTTTGGTTTAAAAATAATTTAGTCAATCCCAACAATGGTTTTTCTATCAATGAACAATATTTTAATAACTTAGATGCGGGTACACAAAACATTAGCTGTTTCATATTCAAAAATGGATGTTTTGCACAATTTGATACTATCATAAATATTTATAATAAGCCCAAAGCAGCAGTTAGCATCAGTCCAAGAGAATATTACTCTGCAAGATTACCAATAGTTAATTTTCAGATACTAGATTACAACCCAACTCACAGCTATCAATGGAGTTCTAAACCACAATACATTTCTATAGAAGGCAGTAATCCATATAAATTTGAAATGCCATCAGACACCGGCACTCATCGTTTTAAACTAAATATAATAAGTGATAAAGGCTGCAAAGACAGTGCTTATTTTTACCTGCGCTGTGTGCCTAAAGATTATATTTATATTCCAAATGCATTTACACCAAACAATGATGGCCCGATAGAAAACAATATTTTTAAGCCAATAGGAAAGGTCTCAAGTAATTATCTTTGCCAAATTTTTAATTATTGGGGTGAAAAGGTTTTTGAATCTAAGGATATTGAAATTGGCTGGGATGGCAATTATCTTGGTAAAAAATGCAGGATGGGAGGTTATTTGTATAAAATTAGCTTTACAGATGACATAGGCAGGGATGAAGTATATAGTGGCACTTTAATTATGCTGCCTTAATTACAATTACTGATAATACCAGTACCAAATACAATATGGTAAAATTATACTTCTTAAATATTATTACATTAAGGGGTAGTATTTTGATATTTATTGAGTCTAAAAAGAATAAATAGCCCAACAATAAAGTATAATGCTAATGCAAGCACAGAGGGCCTCATACCTCCTGTAATTTGTGCAATAAAACCATAGCTAAAAGTACCTAAAACAATTGCGATTTTTTCTGTCAATTCATAAAAACTATAATAACTGCTATGCTCCTCCTCTTTCGGCAAAAATTTTGAATACGTGCTTCTGGACAAACTTTGAACCCCGCCCATAATAAATCCTACAAGGCCTGCAATCCAATAAAATTCATACTCTTGTGTGGTAAAATAAGCCAATATACATATCAATATCCAAATAAAAACAATCGTTATCAAGGTTTTAATTCCTCCAATTTTAGAGGCCAAATGTGCATAAAAATATGCTCCAACAATACCTAATAACTGAATCAATAGAACCGTTAATATTAGCTTATCTGTTTCAATTTTAAGCTCTTCTGTGCCAAAAAGCATGGCCAGATACATTGTGGTTTGCGTGCCCATTGCATAGAAAAAAAATGCAGCAAGAAATAACATCATCCCTTTATTAAGTTTCACTTTTTTAAATACCCTATAACTTTCGCGGTATCCATCTATTACACTTACCTTAATTGACCTAGATTTAGTAGAAGGCAAATAATAAAAAGGGATAAAAGAAAATCCTATCCACCATATACCAACAGAAACAAAAGAAATTCTTATTCCTTGCGCAGCATCTGCAAGGCCAAAAGCCGATGGATACATTGTCATTGCTAAATTAAATAATAGCAATATTACACAGCCTATGTATCCCATTGCAAAACCCCTAGCGCTTAATTTATCATATTCTTCTTTTTTTGCAATTTCTGGAAGATATGCATTATAAAAAACTAAACTACCTGCATATCCAATCATAGAAAACACAAATGTAGCTATACCTAAGGGGATAGTAGTTTTATCAAAAAAGTACATTACAAAACAACTCATGCCACCTAAAAAAACAAAAAACCTCATAAAAGACTTTTTGTTTCCTTTTTTGTCGGCTATACCGCTCAATAGAGGATTTAAAAGTGCAATAAACAAAAATGCGAATGACAAGCTATAAGCATAAAGAGAAGATGCTTTAAAATTAACCCCTAAGAAATGAACGATACCTGCTTTTCCACCAGTTACATTCTCCCAATAAATGGGAAAGAGAGCTGTAGCAATGGTTAATGAGTGAACAGAATTTGCCCAATCGTACATGGTCCATGCCCATTGTATTTTTTTATTTGATGCTGCTTTTGGCATGCAACAAACTTAATTAAAATTCTAAAAGATGAAAATTATTTTTTTGTAGTCAAATCTACAGCAGGCACCCCTGCAGCTTTGGGATCAAATCTAAATTTACTATCCTCTATTGGCAGATTCTCTTTTTGTGCATTGATTGTCATACTAACCTCTGCAGTGCGCAGCATCATTATCATTCGAGAAATATGGCTTACATCTTTTCGCACAGATAAGCGCACTTTATAGTAAGGCTTTTTCTTGTCAGTTGGTGTCAGATCTATTTTAACATTTTTTTTATTATTGATCGTTTCTTCACCATTGAGTGCATAAAGAAACCCTTTTTCATGAAGTGTAAAAATTTTGGCTGGTGTTAACTCTTGTTTTGCTTCATCATAATTTTCTATTGTGCATTCAGCAAATACTTTATCATGTGTCCAAACTGTATCACCATTGCAATATACATCTTTGTCCTTTGTGATTATTACATATTTAGCACCTTTTAGGTAGACGGTGCCCACCTCTCTTGTTGTTTTAGGCTTCTCTCCTTTTGTTTTGTTTATTACAACAAAAGAAACTTCTAAGGTTTTATAACCCTTGTATTGCTTAGAAACCTTATCTAATATTTTTTTTGCTTCGCTATCATTCTGCGCAAATATGGCGCAGATAGAGATTAAAATTAAAGAGGATAGAGACCATATTTTAAATTTCATTTTTTTAGATTTAATATTACTTAAATAAAGTGATGCAAAAATACTAAATATTAGCCCACTTTTTTATTGTTTATCTAAGTTTTTCAAAAACTGTTCCAAACTATATTCATCAGGTATTAAAACCTCTCTTGCTTTGCTGCCTTCAAAAGGCCCTACAATGCCTGCTTGTTCTAATTGGTCTATGATTCGACCTGCTCTGTTGTATCCAATTTTCATTTTTCTTTGAATCAAACTTGTACTACCTTGTTGCGCATTTACTATTACTCTGGCAGCATCATCAAATAAGGCATCTCTCTCATCCGAATCAAAATCAGTGCTAACTCCATTTCCATTATCATCTTTATATTCTGGCAATAAAAATGCACTAGGATACCCACGTTGTTCGCCAATGTATTCGCATATCCTCTCTACTTCGGGTGTATCTACAAAAGGACATTGTAGCCTAAGCATATCACTGCCAGTGCTATATAATAAATCGCCCCTGCCAATAAGTTGATCGGCACCATTGCCATCTAAAATAGTTCTTGAATCTATTTTTGAGGTTACTCTAAAAGCTATCCGTGCAGGAAAATTTGCTTTAATTGTTCCTGTTATAATATTTACCGATGGACGCTGAGTGGCCAATACTAGATGTATTCCAATAGCCCTAGCTAGTTGGGCTAATCTTCCGATGGGATGCTCCACTTCTTTGCCAGCAGTCATAATTAAATCTGCCACTTCGTCAATAATTACAATTATATAGGGCAAAAATTTATGCCCATCATTTGGATTAAGTTTTCGTTCTTGGAATTTTTTATTGTAATCTTTAATGTTTCTTACTTGCGCATTTTGAAGCAAGGTGTACCGATCATCCATCTCTATACACAAGGAATTGAGTGTATTTACAACTTGCTTATTATCGGTAATTATTGCATCAGAATTGCCTGGCAATTTTGCTAAAAAATGACGCTCTATTTTATTAAATAAGGTTAGTTCTACCTTTTTTGGGTCTACGAGTACAAACTTAATTGTGGCTGGATGCTTTTTGTAAAGTAAAGAAACTATTAATGCATTTAATCCTACAGATTTTCCTTGACCAGTTGCCCCTGCCATCAATAAGTGAGGCATTTTTGCCATGTCTGCAACATAAACTTCATTGCTAATGGTTTTGCCCAAACAAACTGGCAGTTCATAATCATTGTTTTGAAACTTACTACTCACTATCATTGAATGCATACTTACAAGCTGTGGCTTTTTATTTGGCACTTCAATACCAATTGCACCTTTGCCGGGTATTGGCGCTATAATTCTAATGCCTAATGCAGCAAGTGATAGTGCAATATCATCTTCTAAATTTTTAATTTTAGAGATTTTTACACCAGCCGCTGGCACCACTTCATAAAGCGTAATAGTGGGTCCAATATTTGCCTTAATGCCTGCTATTCCAATATTATAGTTTTTTAATGTTTCTACTATTAAATTCTTGGACTCCTCCAATTCATTTCTATCTATTGCAGTATCTTGAGGCTCATATTGCTTTAACAAATCAAATGGAGGAAATTTGTAATTTGATAAGTCTAAGGTGGGGTCGTATAAGGTATCTAATCCCTGATGGCTTGGATTATTTAAAGGCTGAATTATTTCATCCTGCATATTTTCATTGGCACTTATTGATATCGCAAATTCTACCTCATCTTCTTTTTCATTGCCTTTATCTGCATTTTCTGTAATGAGTTCAAAATCTAGTAATTTTTTCTTCTTAGGTTCAATAATTTCCTCATCAAAATCTATAACAAATGGCACATCTTGCTCTTTTTTTAGTTTTTCTTTACCATTATCCATTTTTTCTTGCAATACGACAGATTTTGCAGCAAGTTCATTTTCAGAAACGTTGTCTTTTTCAGTGTTTTCATCCTGCTCAGTCAAGTTAATTGGCTGCATATTTTTTTCTAACTTTTCTAAAAAAGAGAGTTTGGGAACACCAAAACCATAGCTTAGATAAATAAAGAAGTAAAGTAGCAAAAAAATAATAAAACCAAACAATCCCACCATACCTTTAATGGCTTCGTAACCAGCAACACCAAAGCCACCTGCCCAAATTGGCGCATAATTATACATTACAAAACCTAATGTTAGTGAAAGAAGGATACCTCCAAAAAGCACTTTGGGATAAAAATAATTTGATTTAAAAAAAGTGTAATTAAAAAAAAGTTTACAGCCTTTTTGAATTAAAACGAATGGAAGCATAAGAGCGGCTAGACCAAACCATTTATAAACAAAAAAATAGCTAAAAAATGCGCCCATATAGCCCATAGTGTTTTTAACTTTTTTTGCACTTCCTAAAATATTTACATCGCCACCTTCTACTATGCTTTGATCTGGTTTCCAATTGCCAAACAACGCTGATAAAAAAGCTATAGCAAAATATAGTGCCAAGCCTAAGCAAATAAATCCCACCACTTTTTTAGTTCTTGTATCTAAAAAAAAATCTTTGTCCAATTTCCAAGCATTATCAACTTGCGCTTTTGAATTATCTTTGATAAAATCATTTTTAGACACAGCCTTATGCTTAGTTTTGTTGAACACCGTATCTGCAAAGATATCATTAGATTTAATTAACCTCGTTAAAGATTTTAACAATAAATGGCGTGTGTCTAATTTACCCCAAATTATGCTTTATAAACTCAGAAAGCTAGTGATATAAGGCACCATAGCGATTCGCAATATATAATAGTCTAAAAAAATTGGAATAAACATATTGAAGTGCGGCATTGAAATTCCTGAATTTTTAATTATCCTTTAAACTAATTTAAATTAAGTAATGTTATACGTTGGATTTATAGAATAGAATGTGTGGTTTACAAAATAAAAATGAAATATATTTAACAAATGCTAACTCTCAAAAGCCCAGTGTTTCTCTAACAACTTTCATTGTTGCTTCTGCGCTAAAATTCGCTTTGGCTTTTCCTGCACTTAGCACGTCTTCAATTAAATTAGGTTTAGACTTATAGTATTCAATTTTTTCTCTTATTGGGGCTATAAATAGTTCTGCATCATCAAACAATTGTTTTTTTAAATCTCCATACCTAATACTGCAATTATTGTATAAAGTTTCAAAATGATGAATGGTTTCTTCATTTGAAACTAAATTTAATAAATCAAAAATATTTTGAACACCGATAGATTTAATGCTATTCATCGATTTTGGGCCATCATCAGAAACTGCCGCCATTATTTTTTTCTTTAAAACAGATGTTTGATCTGTAAAAAAAATAGCGTCTTTCTCTGCATTAGATTTGCTCATTTTACCTTGTGCTGTTAATCCTGGCACCCTTATCAAGTCTCCTTTTATTGCCATCGGAGTTGGAATATTAAAGACCTCTTTTTTGTAAAGATGATTAAATCTTTGTGCAAAATCTCGGGTCATTTCTATATGTTGTTTTTGATCCTGTCCCACAGGCACCACATCAGCATTGTGTATTAAAATATCAGCGGCCATTAGTGTAGGATAGGTCAGCAAACCTGCATTCACATTATCAGGATGTTTTTTAGCCTTTTCTTTAAAAGTGCTTACCCTCTCTAATTCGCCTTTATAAGCAAGCATATTTAAAAAAAGGTACAGCTCTGCTGTCTGTGGCAAATCAGATTGAAGATAAAGTACTGCCTTTTCAGGGTCTAAACCCATTGCCAAATACTCACACACTATTTGAAACCCACTATTTTTTATTTCTAAAGATTGGGTATGTGTAGTAAGTGAATGATAATTTGCAATAAAAAAATAACATTGGTGGGTAGATTGGAGTTCAATAAAATTTTTTACAGCTCCAAAATAATTGCCAAAATGAAGATTTCCTGTTGGACGGATGCCACTTACTGCTATTTTTTTATCCATAAATTTAATGAAATCTATCTGCTCTCATTTCCATGCTTCGCATAATTTCTGCTTCAGCGATTAAATACTCTTTCCAACGCGCACTCACATAATCTGCCGGCATATAAAATTTTGCTAGCCCCAAAAAAGTCTTATAATGCCCCGCTTCTGAAACCATAAAACCATGATAAAATTTCTTTAGTCGATCATCATTGATATGCAAGCTCAAAAGTCTGAAACGCTCACAACTTCTTGCTTCAATCATTGCCGAAATTAATAATTTTTCTACTAATTGGGCGTCTCTAGCCCCACCAGTTCGTTCCAATTTAAAAAGTGCAATCGCATAATCATCTTTTCGCTTTTTACCCAATTCAAATCCCCTTAATTTTAATTCTTTTAATACTAATCCAAAATGATCCCACTCTTCTGCAACAATAGGGGTGATAGCTTCTACTAATTCTTTTTTATCGCTAAAATGCACTATTAAACTGATGCCTGTGCTTGCTGCTTTTTGCTCACAAAATGCGTGGTCTATCAAAATATCTTCTATACTTTTTTCGGCAATATTTACCCACCTAGGATCTGATGGTAAATTTAATCCCAATTTATATTTTTCTATTGTAGCGCTAGACATGGTGCAAATTTACCATTATAAAATGCTATTTGCAAGTATAAGCATACTGTTTTCTAATGCAGCAGCATCTACTTGATCAAAATTAGAATATTTAATTGAGTCAATATCCAATACTGCTATTACCTTGTTTTTAATTATTAATGGCACCACTATTTCAGAATTGCTAAGGGCACTGCATGCAATATGGCCTGAAAATTGATGAACATCATCTACAATAATTGTTTTCTTATCAAATAAAGATTTACCACAAACTCCTTTTCCAATTTCAATTCTTGTGCAGGCCACTGGACCTTGAAAAGGCCCCAAAATCAAATTTCCGCTGACATCAACACGATAAAAACCTACCCAATGGGTCTGAAAACGCTGAAAATATAAAGCTGCAAAATTTGCCATGTTAGCAATTAGGTCTCTCTCGCCATTATATAACGCTGCCAAATCAAGATTAAATTGGGCATATATTTCAGATTTCATCTTTGTTAAAAAAGGGTTTTGATAAAATTGATGCTTGATTCTGCTTTATCTTCTTTTTTTCTTTTGTTTCTGCCCCCTATTCCTTTGGCAAAGCCAAAATAAGTATTGAGCCCGTAAAAATCTTTTTGATTTATAATTGCTTTTAAATTATCACAACCAAAAAATACAGGGCCAATTCTGGCATAACCACCAAATTGAAATTTAGAATAATCATTGGTAAGTATTAAAGGCATAGAAAATTCCAAATTTTTATGTTCAAATCTCGGTATTAATGTTATTTGAGAAGGGCGGTGCACAGCAATTTTCTTGAATTTAAATCCACGCACATCTTGAAAAATTATACCACTAATAAAAAAGGCTTTAAAAATATTGTAATCAAACTGTATGCTTAACATAGATGGCAAATTATACCTTATAGGCGACTCATTGTTTACAATAAAATTTGCTCCAACAAAGCTATCAATATACCTAGCAGCTTCTGGCGAATTTACCCCATTTGAAAAAGCTACTTCAGTGCTGCTATCTGGCACAAAACTAAACGGTGCCCTAGATTGAACGTTATACCCTTTTGTGTTGCCTTTGAATGTTATGCCACCCATATCTATTAATGATATACCTGCTTTAAATAGATAATTTGTTTTTTTGCTTGTTAAATTTTCAGCGGCCTTGGGTGAATATTCTATCATCAATCCTGCATCCCAACCAAAGCCCAAATTATTGGCAAACGATGGCATTAAACTTCGGGCATTCAAACCCCTTAATTGAGTAACATCAGAATAACCATACCTAAAATTTGCATTATTTACCCTCACACTATCGTAGCCAGAAACTGCTAAATCTACATCATTAAGCTGCGCATAGGCACACGCATTGCCTACTAACAATTTGGCTGCACCCCCTACTTTTATAGTTAATGCTTTAATTTTTAGCACTTCTGCTCCTGCAGAAAAACTGTAGTCTTGATATGACAATGCATTTACATTGAAACTTAAATTGCCAATGCCTTGCCCTAAACTGATATTGTTTGGGGGATTAAATATGACATTACTATTATTTGAATCTAATCCATTCAAGGCTATTCTTGCTATTGACTCATCTACTTTTGTCAAAGAAACCCCTACCCTACTTTTGGTGCTAAATGCCACCGTCAGCTTTTTATTGATGCTATACATCATTGCAGGTCCGCGAAGCTCCGCCTCTAAATAAGCATTTTTTGTATTGCCATTTAGATTTTCTTTTATCCAACTGTTCTGAAACTTTATGTTTCCCATAGAATCTTTGTATTGCGCCCCTACATTGCCGTTCAAATATTGTTTAAGCGTAAAAGGAGCATTCCAAGACACATAATCATTGATTGCATTAAAACCAAATCCAAAACCATTGATATATGATTTATAAAAATTTCCTCCAAGTGTTGCCGGATTTGTATAGGCTGTATTTGTACCTCCATAATTGCTTAAAGATGCGCCTAGCCATTGCTGGGCAAATATTTTACTATTGAAACTACAAATAAATACATAAAAAATAAGCGTATATAGCGGTTTTATTTTCATAGCTAATTTAATTATCGTTAATTTGCGTCAAATCTAATTTAAATAAATGAAACCAAAAAACATTGCTTGCATTGCCTTTATTCTACTTGCCATTGCTATACCTGCAGGTGCAATTGGGGCTCATATGTTAAAATCAAAATTGAGTTTAGCTTGTTTTAATAGCTTTGAAACTGCTGTAAAATACCATACCTACTCCGCAATTACCTTGTTAGCCATAGCTGCATTGAGTGGCGGAACACGCATTTATTTTACTTGGAGTTTAGCATTGCTCTTATTAGGTATTCTGCTTTTTGCTGGAGGATGCTACTTAGCAGCTTTTAGAGAAATAGTGCCTAACATTGGGATAACAGGAGGAAAAATAGCACCCATAGGCGGTATTTTTCTAATTTTTGCTTACCTTATTATGGGTTTTCAATCTTATAAACACAAACTAAAATGAAAAAAATATTAATTATGCGTCATGCAAAAACAGAGGTTCAAGAAATATTTAGAAGCGATTTTGTTCGTAATTTAACAATTTCAGGAATGGATGAAGCACACCGCCAAGGGCAATTTTTGTCTCTGTTACCTTTTAAACCAAATTTAATTTTAGTTAGTCCTTCTAATAGAACCATGCAAACATTAGAAAATTTATTGCCAAGCAGCCTTTGGGAAAACTTTGAAATAAAAATACAGGATAATTTATACCATGCTGGCTTGGCAAAAATTTTAGAAATTATAGCACAAGTAGATAACGGTGTAGATGAGCTAATGCTTATTGGTCACAATTTTGGAGTGATGGATTTAGTGGCCCATTTAAGCAATCAAATTTTAGAGAAATTTAAGCCTAGTTCGTTATCACTTTTTGAATTAAATATTGAAAGCTGGCAAAATTTATCTTCAGAAAATGCTTCACTAAAATACCTTAAAGGGCCAAATGATGAATGATGATTTTGAAGACAAAATAACCTTATTTGTAAAAGTGGCTTTGCCATTACCATTAGAATCTTTTACCTACCGAGTACCGTTTTTACTTAATAATAAAATAGCTTTGGGTCAAATGGTTACTGTGTACTTTGGCCGAAAGATTAAAAAACTGTATGGGGGTATTGTATTAGAAATTAATGAGCTGCCACCAAAAAATTTTCAAGCCAGTTATATTGAAGACATCATAGATGAAATTCCACTTATCAATCATGAACAACTAAAATTTTGGAGTTTTTTGGCTCAATATTACATGTGCAATATGGGTGATGTGATGATTGCCGCTCTGCCAGCAGGATTAAGGGTAAATGGTGAAAGTAAAATTTTTGCTGTTAAACAAGTTTCATTAAATGAAAATCAACTGGCAGACGATGAAATAAAAATTCTTTATCTATTGGAGCAAAATGCTTATTTAACAATTGACGACATACAAAAAAAATACCTTATTAACACTCCTTTAAAATATATAAAATCACTTTACGAAAAAGGACTTGTAAATGTAGAAGAGGAAGTAACTAAAACCTATAAACCAAAACGAAAAACGATGCTAAAGTTAGATGACAGCATTTTAGAAGAAAAGAATTTGGAATCATGCCTAGCAGAAATTGGCAAAAAAAGTGAAAAACAAATTACTGGCATATTATTTTTTATTCAAAATGGAAATGCATCTATTGCTAAAAATGATTTTATAAACGAAACAGGGCTTAGTAGTGCGGTTATAAAAACATTGATAGACAAAAAAATACTTGTACTTTTTTATGAAGAAGAAAGTAGAATTCCTATGAGTAAAGAAGAAATAAATACATTTAAGCTCACCATATTGCAGCAAGAGGCCGTGGCAGAAATAAACCAATATTTTTTACAAAAAAAACCTGTTTTACTTTTTGGGCCCACAGCTTCTGGTAAAACCTTTGTTTATTTAGACCTCATAAAAGCCGCTTTAGCAAAAGGCAAACAAGTATTATACCTCTTACCAGAAATAGCGCTAACAGAGCAAATGATTGTAAAATTGAGCAAATATTTGGGCAATGAAATTTTGGTTACACACTCTAAATATTCTCAAAATGAGCGTGCAGAAACTTGGGAGCTGCTGAGAAGCAAAGTGGTGAATGTAATTGTTGGGCCAAGGTCTGCCATTTTTAGCCCTTTTTTTAACCTTGATTTAATTATTGTGGATGAAGAACACGAGAGTAGTTTTAAACAAAATGACAAGGCCCCTAGATTTAATGGACGGGATGCAGCAATCAAATTAGCCCAAATATGGGGCGCAAATATTGTTTTAGGAAGCGCTACCCCAAGTTTAGAAAGCATGCATGCAGCGAAGCAAAAAAAATATGGGTTGGTAACCCTTACTGAAAAATTTAATCAAGCAGGAAGTTTAAATTTTATAGAAATAAACATGTCGGTAGAAAAAGAGAAGAATAAAGTTCATTCTATGCTCTCTTTTGATATGCTTAATGCAATTAAAAAAACAATTGAAGAAAAAAAACAAGTCATCGTTTTTCACAACAGAAAAGGATTTGTGCCTATAACATCATGCACCACGTGTGGCTGGATACCTACATGCATTAATTGCGACATATCATTAACCTACTACAAATACAGCCAAGAAATGCGCTGCCATTGCTGCGGTTATAAAAGCAAAGTACCTTCAGTTTGTATGGATTGTGGCGGTGGCGCTTTGCAAACAGAAGGGTATGGAACAGAAAAAATTACCGAAGATTTAATAAAATTATTGCCAGAGGCAAGTATAGAAAGATTTGATCAAGAATCTACACGCAAAAAAAATGCACAAAAAAACCTCATCAAAGCATTTGAAAACAATGAAATTAATATTCTTGTTGGCACCCAACTGTTGGCAAAAGGTTTCGATTTTGATGATGTGGATTTGGTTTGTGTAGTTAATACCGACCACATGCTATTTTTTCCTGATTTTAGAGCTGGAGAGCGCACTTTTCAATTGATTACTCAGGTGGCAGGAAGAGCAGGCAGAAGAGACAGAATAGGCAAAGTAATACTGCAAACACAACGCAGCAACCACCCTATTATACAAGCAATAAAAACTGGCGACTATGATTTGATGTTTGAGAATGAGATTAGCTCGCGAAGCAATTTTTTGTACCCCCCATTTAGCAGATTAATACATGTGCAAATAAAAAATTTCGACCCATTGATTGCAGAAAAAGGAGCTATTGCATTGGCAAATGCTTTAAAAATCGCTTTTGGCAATAGGGCACTTGGTCCCTCAAAACCAATTATTGCTAAGGTAAGAAGGTGGTATTTGCGCGATATTTTGATTAAAATGCATAAAGAAAGCGATGACATTGTATCTATAAAAAATGCTTTAAAACAAACTATTGCACAGTTTATAAAACAAAGTGCATTTAAAGGGTTAAGGATAGTTATAAATGTGGACCCTTATTGAGCCAAATGAAGAGAAAAAAGAAAGCAATAAAAAAGAAAAAAATTAATTGGCTACCACTAAGTTGTTTGTGCTTGGTAATATTTGCAATTCTTTTCTCTCTTTTCTATAAAAATTATATAGATGAACTTCAAAAAAAATATTTTAAAAACATTAATACTGCCCAATATACTAAATCGTTGCTACTAGTAAATCAGAATTATGGCGATAGTATAAATAAATATGCAAATATTTACAAACTTGATTCTTATTTTTTAAAAGCCCTAGTGATGCTAGAAAGTGGTGGTCAAAAAGTGATAAGACCAAGGTTTGAAAAACACATTTTTGTGAGGCTAAAAAAACTTAAAAATAACGAAATAGCACAATATGAAGGAATCTTTCCAAAAGACTTTGTAAAAACTACTGACGAAAAATTGAAAATATATGCAAGCAGTTGGGGACCTTTTCAACTTATGGGTTATCAAATGATCTATATGAAAAAACCTGTTGAAATATTAAATAAAAAAGAAGGCATAAAATATTCAATAGCTTGGATTAACAAAGAATATGGACACTTGATTAGGGCTAAAAAATTCAAAGACGCATTTCATAGGCATAATACTGGCAGTAATTATCCAAAATTTGGACCTCCTCAAACTCACGATCCACAATACGTTAATAAAGGGGTAAGGTTTATGCTATTTTATAAAAAAAATGCTTGAAAAACTTGTAGAAAAAAAAATATTTATTTATCAATTTCAACAAGAGTAGATGACAAAATTACTATATTTGCACTTTGTAATAAATATTAAAAAATGAATTATCAGTCATCAGAAAACGTAAACCTAATAAAGCAAACCATTAAAGATTTTGCAGAAACAGAAATAAGACCACACTTGATGAAATGGGATGAATCTCAGGAATTTCCAGTAGAATTAATAAAAAAAATGGGGCAACAAGGTCTTTTGGGCATGTTAGTTCCAGAATCTTATGGTGGTTCTGGGCTGGGTTATTATGAATACATGGCTGGAATTATTGAGATTTCTAAAGTATGCGGCAGCATAGGGCTTTCTATGGCTGCGCATAATAGTTTATGTACTGGGCACATACTTCAATTTGGCAACGATGCTCAAAAGAATAAATGGTTGCCCAAATTAGCCTCAGGCGAATTTATAGGTGCTTGGGGTTTAACAGAAGCAAATACAGGCAGTGATGCTATGCGCATGAAATGCGTTGCCATTAAAGAGGGAGATAATTGGATAATAAATGGTGCTAAAAACTGGATTACACATGGTATCTCTGGAGATATAGCGGTGGTATTAGCCAGAACAGGAGAGTTATTAGATTCTAATGGCATATCTGCTTTTGTTATAGAACGTGGCACAGCCGGATTTAAAGCAGGAAAAAAAGAAAATAAATTAGGAATGCGCGCCTCAGAAACGGCCGAAATGATATTTGAAGATTGTAAAATACCAGCAGAAAACATGCTAGGCAAAGAAGGAGAAGGTTTTAAACAAGCCATGAAAATACTTGATGGTGGCAGAATTTCTATTGCATCACTTTCTTTAGGTATTGCTTATGGTGCTTATGAAGCAGCTTTAAAATATAGCCAACAAAGAGAGCAATTTGGACAAGCTATTGCAGAATTTCAGGCTATTGGGTTTAAATTGGCAGACATGAAAATGAAAATTGAAGCCGCAGAATTGCTAACCTTGCAGGCATGCGATTTAAAAATGAGAGGATTGCCAATGACCAAAGAATCTGCTATGGCTAAATATTATGCTTCGGAAGTATGTGTGCAAATAGCTACAGATGCAGTACAAATTTTTGGTGGATACGGGTACACAAAAGATTTTCCTGTCGAAAAATTTTACCGTGATGCTAAACTTTGTACTATTGGTGAAGGAACCTCAGAAATTCAAAAATTAGTAATAGCAAGGGCTATTTTAAAAAATTAATGGTGTCTAAATTATCTGCATAATCCCAAAGTTTAGGCTTTTGCGACATTCCAAATTTTACTAAACCATCATTGTTTCCAACAACGCACTGTATTTGATCATTGCTGCTCAAATCATTTATCAATATTGACGCATCGTCATAATATTCATAAAATAACTGCCCAAGAGGTGCTTTATTAGATTTTGAAGCAAGAATGGTAATAAAACCATTGTCTAAATGTTTGTCTAAATTCATCAACATCAAAGCTTTGTGATAAATATAGTTGTTATAAAATTTATGGTGATTTGTTAAATATTCAAATTGATTAAACACATCTAAAAGTGCTACAAGATTAAACCCTGTAGGAATAAATAATTTACTAACGCTCCTGCAACCCAAACCAAAATAAGTAAAAATATCCTTGCCAAGAAGCTCCATTTCTAATTCTGTCATCTCGTTGCTTAGCAATGCAACAGAGCTTCTGTTTTTTCTTATTATTTTGGGTATATTTCTAAAATAATATTCAAAATATCTAGCAGAATTGTTGCTCCCCGTGGCTATGATAGCGTCTAAGTGAGGCAATAAGGATTCACAAATTTCGATTTTTGCTTGTGTTTCTGGCACTATTTGGTTTATCGTTTTTATTGCCCAAGTCATTAGTACCTCATCTGCCGAAGAAAGCTTGATAAAAACCTTGTGCCCACATACCACTGCGCAAATTACATCGTGTAATGCAACCCAAGGAATATTTCCTGCCGCTATTATACCCACACTTTTAGTTGTTCTTTGCTTATCAAAATTATAGGCACTAAGCCATTTTTCTATAGCAGGTTTTTCTAGCATATTTTGCCATTGACTTGATGCATAGTCAATATTTTCGGGCGTAAACCAATTGTTCTTTGCATGCGCATTGGAATACACTTTTTCATTATTATTTTTTAGCTCGCCAAATGCTTCACCAAGCATACCCAACCATCGTATATTTTCAAAAATCATGTAAAATTAAGTCATTTGTAAACTAATGGCAAAATTAGGCTTTAATCTGTACATTAATTAATCCATAATAAAAAAAATACAGGAAAATTTGATTAGAAAACATAAATTTTAAAGGCTAAAAACCTCCAATAAAAAACTTTTGTCTAAAATTAACACATTTTTGATTCTTTAAAATGAGGCTGTCAAAAATAAAAAATTTGGAAATGCCAAAAACATTATCATAAATTTGTGATAATCAAACTAAAATAATTTTATGAAAAATAATTACAAAGCGCCAAACTCCGCTGTTTGCACACACACACACACACACACACACACACACTAGCCCTATTGCCAAAATAGGCATGGCGTGTTAAGTTTGTTTTTTATGTTTGCCATCATTTTAGATATAGAGGCACAAACTTGGACACCAGGTGCAGCTGGCGCACCCGAAATAACCACACCAGGAAAAGTGGGTGTAGGCACCACAGTGCCCGAAGGCAAGATAGAAGCTAGCATCTGCATTGGTTACAGGACAAGAAATACCTGCACCGCCCGCGGGCACACAAATGGTGCGCACCCAACAATTGGCGGTAGTGCCATATTTAAGTGGGGGAAACTACAATAAAATTTGTCAAGCAGGAGACTTAGGACTTATTTTTACAGACGGAAAAGGTCAAGGTAGCGGAACAGGAGGTAATTTAGAGGGGCATAACACCAACGCAGGATTAGTTATTGCCCCATTTGCAGCCACCACAGGCCGCAGCGGAGGCATAAGAATAGCACACAATGGCGACATTGATTTAGCAGGAGAGGTGAAGGCTATAAAAGTAACGGTAAACACCAAATGGTGGCCCGATTTTGTATTTGCACCCAATTATGCGCTAATGCCGCTAGACAGCGTGGGCATGTTTATAAAAACCAATGGCCACTTGCCTGGTTTTAAAACCGACAGCATCCTAATAAATGAAGGCATAGACATAAGTGAAACCCAAGCCCTGCAACAACAAAAAATAGAAGAGTTAACGCTTTATACCATCCAGCAAAAAAACTTGTTAAAAGCGCAAGCGGCTGCACTTGCCACCCAAGCTTCCGCTATTGCATCCCAAGCCAAAAAACAAGCTGAGTTAGAAATTTTAGTGCAACGATTTTTGGCAAAATAAAATAAAACATTTAATTTTACCGCTATGAAAAATAAATTACTACTTATGGCACTCTTGCTGATTTTGGGCTTATCTGCCTGCAAAAAACAAATTGAGGAATTTACTTTTAAAGGTCAGTTTATTAATGGAACAACCATGAATCCAACCGGGATAAACTCAAACTTAACAATTACAGCACAAGACAGAAATGGTAAATTTCTGCATGAAATTAGAAAATTCAAATCTGATGGACAAGGTAAGTTTGAATTTAAATATAAACGGCAAAAGGGAAATTCTATTACACTTGAACTTGGTTTTGGAGGTAAGATTGACAACCTGCCAATAAATCAAAACTTTGAAAAAGATCCTTGGTATTTTTCAGATAAAGGCACTTTGGAATTAACTTTGTCAACTGATAATCTTTTGAGTGACAACAATGACACTTTTTATCTTTATCAATTTATAAACAATAAGCAAATTATTGATACCTTTACATCTATTCCTAAAACTCATATTGTAAATTTTAGATATGATCCAGGTGAATTTGGATTTTATTATGGTCGAAATAGCACTGGATTTGTGTATGACAACTTAAACAAGTATGTTATTAAGGCAAAACAAATAGGAGGTAAAATAGGAGGAGACCCCATTGTTAATAAGGCAACTATCAATTATTAGGAATATGAAAAATTTAATATACATTAAACTAGCCATTTTTTTTGCAGCCTTAAAGAATGAATGAAAAAATGACCTTAATAGCTATAAACCGAATGGATAATTTTTCGCATGAAATAGGGAATTTTACTACCGATAATAAGGGAAAGTTTGAATTTAAATATAAAAGGCAAAAAGGTAATTCTATAACATTAGAAGATGGGTTTACAGGTAGAGTTAGAAATTTACCGATTAATCAAAACTTTGAAAAAAATCCTTGGTATTTTTCAGATAAAGGTAAGTTGAATTTAGAAATTGATTTCACAAATATTTCTTTAAGTCAGAACGATACAATTTTTATAGGATATATGAAATTAGACAATTCTGGAAATGCTGAAATTAAAGGATTCCTAATTGATTCAATAATATTAAATATTAGTTTAGATTTATATCCAGCAGAACAAAATGTTTTATTTGGAATAGGTTCCCAGAATATTGAAATAAATAATGGGTTAATTTCTAAATCTCAACAAAGGCACAAGGTTAAGGTAACAGGCGATCCGGTAATCGATATATTTAAAATTAAGTACTAATGTTATGAATAATATTTTTATTAAAATTTTGACAGAGCAGTCTTTTTTGACTGCTCTGTTGAATTAAACAAGCTTTTTATTTATATTACTTACATGTTTTACTTTCATCACTTTTGGATAAAGCAGTTTAAAATTAATAAATTCAAACAACAAATCTTTGATGACCATAAAAGAAAAGACCAGAACTAAAATAAAATACGAAAAAAATGAAGATATTATAAAAGTAAAAGGCAAACTTTCCCTATTAAATGATACACAAGTGATGGTAGATAACACGATTATTCACATTGACAGCATTATAAAATTGGCAAAATATCCTTTTTAAAACGCTATTTTGGTCATGGTGCAGCCATTCAAGGTGCAGGGTGGTTTAGGAACTTACTTTATGTATAAGTTTTTTACTTTTGACCAAAACCCAGGACTAAGGTGCTGTTTTTAAAGCAATTCTATATGCAATGGCAGGCACAACATTAATAACTATTGGACCACCTTTAACCTTTGCAGGTGAGTATATTGCTCATGGCAGCATGCGAAAAGTAAAGAAAAAGAATAGAAAATTAGTAATACCATGACAAAAGACAACGCACCAAAAAGCACATTGCATATTTTTCCAACACAAAATCCATTTAAAAATACGCAAAAATTAGGAAACCCCATTCATTTCTACTTCACCTTTTACTTGAATTTTGTACGTGTATTAATGCAAATTCTGCTTTTTAAAATGCCTTTCTAAAAAATATTTTGGAGAGGCATTTTATTTATGAGCACTTTACAGTTTAGCAAGGCATGCTATGAAGTTTGGATAGATACATCTAAAACAGACTTAAAGAATCAGCACCTCTGCAAACAAGGTGATATAGGTTTTATGCAAACCTTGCTATAAAAAAAATACCATAATTTGAAGAAATATATTAGGTTTGCAAATCAATTTTTTAATTTATAAATGAATCGACATAAATATGTACTCAAATTTATTTTCCTTGCAACTTTGCTAATAATCTCACAAAAAAAAGCAAGTGCACAAACAGGTTGGAGAATAGGAGCAGATGCAGGAGGGTTGATTTCTAGAACTTTTGTTAATGATACTACAAACGACAATTACAAAAAAAAATATTACGCAGGTTATAGAACAGGTTTAAATCTTTCTTGGGGCAAGAGTGAGATGAATGGCTTTAGCCTTGCTTTTCACTATGTTGATAAAGGAATTAGGTATCAATTACTAACCAATGACAGCCTAAATACTATAGGACAAGTAAGGATGGGATCTAAATTTTTAGAAATTCCATTTTGCATGTATTTTAAGCAAGATTTAGGAATAAGTGGTTTTGTAAGAGAAAATTTTGGCTTAGGGGGGGCTTTTCAACTTACAAAATATGATAGCTTAAGAACAAAAAGCAAGGTTGGTGATTTTGAAGGCGTAAACACAAGGTCTACACAATTTAATGCTTTTTTTAGATTAGGAATAGAGGTGGGCAATAGATTTGCTAATGGAGACTTATTGACTTTTGGAGTGCATTATCAGCAAGGATTTGGCACCGTTTCCACCCAAAACTTTAACAGCCCTGCAAAAAATATAAATTATTTTAACACGCGTTTTAACGGTTCATACATAGGAGTGAACCTAGGTTATCATTTTAATTTAACCAATATTGGCGCAAGAGAAGAATTTTTTACAAAAAATATCAATAAAACAATTTTATATTAAAGTAATATTTGTTTATTTTCGCGCCCTTTTAAAAGTAAAACACTTTTAAATAAAAAGGACGAATTAGTAAACAAACAAAATATACAACATAAAAAAACATGAAAAATAAAAAAATAGTACTATTTATAACAGGCCTTTTGGTGCTGGTATTTATCTTTCAACTTTCATTTACCTATTTTGCAAACAAAACAGAAAAACGCGCCAAGAGGCTTTTTCCAAACAATAGAGTTGAGTATATGAAATATATGGACTCCATTTCAAACAAAGAGGTGTATAATCTTGGCTTGGTAAAGTTTACCTATTCAGAATGTAAAGAAAAAGAATTGGGTTTAGGCCTTGATTTAAGGGGTGGAATGAATGTAATTTTAGAAGTTTCTAAGCCCAATGTGTTAAAAACAATTGCGGGCAGCTATAACATTAAACAAGCAAACTTTGAAACCGCGCTAAATCAAGCTAATCTAGCCACCAAAAATAATGGAGGCGATTATGTGGATAATTTTGTTTCATCCTACAAGAAACTAGAGCCTACAAAACCTTTGAGTGGTCTGTTTTCTAATTTAGAAAATAAAGATGAAGTAAACAATACCACTTCTGATGCAGATGTTATAAAATACTTAAAAAAAGAAATTGATCAAGGCATAGATCGTGCATATCAGGTATTAGAAACTAGGCTAAATCAAAGTTCTATTGCACAAACTACTTTACAAAAATTAGATGGGGGCAGAATATCCGTTGAATTGCCAGGAGCAGAAAATCCAGAAAGGATTCGAAAACTTTTACAAAGATCTGCAGAATTAGAATTTTGGGAGATGTATGAAAATAATAAGGCCAATAATTTTCAGGCATATCAAATATTAGTTGCATTAGATTCTAACCTATCTAAAACTGCTAAATATGGCAAAAAACTTGACGTTAAAAAAGACAGTGCAAAAAGCGTTGCAGAATCAACTACATCTCTTGCAGAATTAGGTACAGATTTGAATGCAAAAACAGACACTATAAAAAAAGAAATTGCAAAAAATGATTCTACACTAAAAGATAGCGGTTCGATTGCTGATGATAAAAACAGAAGGTTTCCATTATTTGAAATGTTTAGCCTAAACTTATTAAGAGGCAACGAGGTAGCACCCGGGCCAATGCTAGGGTATTTACCTAAATTCAAATTGAATGAGTTTAAAGAAATGGTAAATAGTCCAGAAGCCAAAAATGTACTGCCAAATGATTTAAGGTTTGCTTTTAGCCCTAAAGCAGACGAAGGATTTTACTTAGTTTATGCCCTAAAAGGTACTAAAACGGGAGAACCTCAAATGAGTGGCGATATGATTAAAAATGCACAAGCAGACAATGACCCTCAAGAAGGAATTGTGGTAAATATGACCATGAAACCAGACGCTGCAAGAGAATGGGCATTGCTAACTAAAAATAATGCAAGTAATGAAGAAAATAAGCAATATGTAGCCGTTGTATTAGACTCTAGCGTTTATTCTGCACCAGGAGTATCAGATGAAATTAATGGCGGCAGTACAAGAATATCAGGTGGTTTTGATATAAAAGAAGCTCAAGATTTAGCAAATGTACTTCGTGCAGGAAAATTACCAGTACCAGTGCAAATAATTGGAGAAGATATTATAGGCCCAACATTGGGTCAAGAGTCTATAAATAAAGGAACATTAGCACTTTTATTTGGATTTCTGGCCCTTATTGCTTTTATGATTGCTTATTACAGCAATTCAGGTTTAATCGCCAATTTAGCAGTAATCATTAACGTGTTTTTTATCATGGGTACACTAGGTAGCATGGGGGTATCGCTTACACTACCCGGAATTGCAGGTATATTGCTAACTATTGGTATGGCAGTAGATGCCAACGTACTTATTTATGAACGTATAAAGGAGGAGCTATTGAGCGGAAAATCACTAAAAACATCCATTCAATTAGGTTACAAGGCATCATTTTCTGCTATTATAGATTCAAATATAACCACGCTTATTTCGGGCATAATACTTACTTTTTCTGGCACAGGTCCTGTATATGGTTTTGCAGTAATCTTGATTATCGGTATTTTTAGTTCTCTCTTTACAGCCTTGTTAATCTCTCGTTTAATAATAGAAAATAGAGAAGAAAAAGGCAAATCTATAAAATTTGAAACAGCCCTCTCTAAAAACATTTTTAGAAATCCTAATTTTAAATTTGTAGAAAGTAGAAAAAAGTATTACATTATTTCAGGTATTATTATTCTAATTAGTTTAGGTGGTCTTATAACAAAAGGTATTCCTATGGGCCTAGATTTTAAAGGAGGATATTCTTATTTTGTTCAATTTAAACCAGATCAAAAAGTAAGTGTAAATGATATAAAATCAAGGTTAGATAAAACATTAACAAACAGTGGCACAGAAGTAAAAACAATTGGTACAGAAAATATGTATAGGGTAATGACCACCTATAAAATTGATGATGTAAACGAAGATGCTCCGCAAATTGTGGAGGATGCTGTAATAAGTGCCCTAAAAGATTTAGGAGTTACAGCAAGCAGTATTATTGGAAGCTCTAAAGTAGGACCAACAATGGCAAGCTCTACTAGAAACAAATCTTATATAGTTACTATTATAGCCATTTTAGCAATGTTTAGCTACATCGTGTTTAGGTTTAGAAATTTAAGTTTTGGAATTGGTGCCACGGTAGCATTGCTTCATGATGTTACAATAATATTTGGTATTTATGCCTTATTGAATGGCATATTGCCTTTTTCTTTAGAATTAGACCAAACTTTTATGGCAGCTTTGCTAACCATTATTGGATATTCTATAAATGACACAGTAATTGTATTTGACAGAATTAGAGAAAGCTTGGCAGATTCTCAAGGTACAAAAAAACCAATAGAAGAGACCATAAACAATGCGGTTAATCAAACTTTAAGCAGAACTATCGTAACATCAGGTACGACAATGCTTACCGTTTTATTATTGTTTATTTTTGGCGGCCCTGCATTAAAAGGTTTTTCATTCTCAATCATTATAGGTATACTCGTAGGCACATACTCATCTATCTGCATTGCTACCCCTATGGTAGTAGATTTTATGAAAAAAAAACTTGTAAAAAAATAGATGCTTCTCAATAATTTATATAAAAAAAACGGCTTTCAAAAAAAGCCGTTTTTTTTATCCCCAATAATATTTAATTTAACAAATAACCATTAAGTTTGCCCTAATATGCATATAGCAATAGCCGGAAATATAGGTTCAGGAAAAACAACATTAGCTACCATGCTTGCAAAGCATTATGGTTGGGAGTTACAATTAGAAGATATGGAAGATAATCCATACATATCAGATTTTTATGATGATATGCAACGTTGGTCTTTTAACCTACAAGTATTTTTTCTGCACAAGAGATTCTCGGCAATAAAAAAATTAAGAGATGAAAAAATCACTGTAGTGCAAGATAGAAGTATCTATGAAGATGCACAAATATTTGCGCCAAATTTACACGCTATGGGATTAATGAGCACTAGAGATTTTGACAATTATATGTCACTTTTTAACACATTAGATGCATTTTTAAACCAACCAGATTTAATGATTTACCTGCGTGGCAGTATCCCAAAACTTGTAGATCAAATTCAAAAACGAGGCAGAGATTATGAAGATAGCATTAGATTAGATTATCTAAAACGGCTAAATGAAAGATACGAAGCATGGGCAGGAGCGTATAAAGAAAAAGGAGGCAAAATTATCTACTTTAATATAGACGACCTAGATTTTGCAAACAATAAAGAAGATGCCTCTAAAGTAATTGAAACTATACAAGCAGAAATCAATGGCTTGTTTTAATATTTTATTCGGCATGACAACAGACATTGGTTTTTGGTACTAAAAAAATGTAAAATAATCTATAGCAATTTCATCAACTAATTGGTATTATAAAAAAATCCGTCTTAAAAAGACGGATTTTTTTTCGGTTGTGACCCCGACAGGATTCAAACCTGTAACCCTCAGAGCCGAAATCTGATATTCTATTCAATTGAACTACGGGGCCTTTTAGAAAGCCTACAAATATAATTTATTTATTTATTATAAGTCCAAATGTTTCATATTAATTGCCAAAAAATAACACCTGCCTGCAAATGGCAATGTCTATTTAAAAACTATTTTCAAGTTTAACCCAGATTAATCATTAAAAATTCTACTTTCAGCCAAAACTATTTCAAACTCAAGTGCGTTCTCTATTTTCATATTCATAATAGAACTACTATTCTTGCTTATTAAAATCTTATGAGCCAAAATGTATGTATTGCATTTTTTACTAAAATTGGGAACTATAAGGCGCAATCTGAATTTAATCTAATTTCTGAGAAATGCAGCGCACATCATTAGTAAAATTAGCAAAAAAATCTTTTATCCAAAAAAATTTACCTAAAAAAGGAATAATCATTAATATTGCCTATCTTTTATCTTTAAATATATGAAAATCAAAAAAGGGTATATCCAAATTGTAAGTCCTATATTAATAAACTTTTTAAGTTTTAATGATAAAAAAATTGCCGCAATGGCATTTTGGCCATTCATTTTTTATCGTCATTTAGGTTATAAAAATTTTTCTGTTTTAGAAAATCACGAAAAGATACACCACAAACAGCAATTAGAATTGCTTATTTTGCCATTTCACCTGCTTTATTTAACTCATTTTATAGTTGGTTTAATTATATTCAAGAATTTTAAAAAAGCATATTTTAATGTAGTTTTTGAAAAAGAGGCCTATCAAAATGAGCAAAACCTTTGTTACTTGCAAAACAGAAAATCTTATCAATGGTTAAGGTATGTATTCAATGTTAAATAATGGTACAATAATTGTATTTTTGCAAAGCAATATGATAAATCTAGCAAAACACAAAATTTTATTATTCTCTGGCATGGCTTTTATTTTTAGCGGTTGTGATGTATTAAATCATGTGACATCTGTTGCCACAAGTATAATACCATCAGAAGGAGAGGTAGCAAATGGACTAAAAGAAGCCTTAATAAAAGGAGTTTCTTCGGGCACTTCAAGCTTGAGCCAAAGAAATGCATTTTTTGCCGATGCTGCAAAAAAAATTCTCTTACCACCCGAAGTACAAAATTTAGAATCAAAAATTAGAGGCAATGTTATTCTGAATGCCTTAATTGGCAATACATTAGACAAATGTGTAAAAGCAATGAACGAAGGTGCAGAAAATGCCATGACAAAGGCTTTACCAATTTTTAAAAACGCTGTTACCGGAATGTCTATAACAGATGCAATGGGCATATTAAGAGGTGGCCAAGGCTCAGCAACTAATTTTTTAGAAAAAAGTACAACTACTGCATTGCATTCGGCATTTAAACCCGAAATTTCTTCTGCCTTAAATGCTGTTCAAATTACAGAATATTGGAATCCTATAGTTTCTAATATCAATAATTATAAAACTTTATTGGGACTTAAAGAAAACATCAATCCAGACCTCAATCAATATGTAACAGAAAAAGCAAGTTTTGCGCTTTTTAATGAAATTCGTATACAAGAAAATGCAATAAGAAATAACCCGATAGAGCGTTCTACAGCTTTGCTAAAAAAAGTATTTGATTATGCAGATACTCAAAAATAACCCATTATATTTTGAACCGTCAAACTAGAAAAGAATTTTTGAAAATCACCGGTCTAATGGCTGGCGGTTTTTTATTTAACAAAAAAACACATGCAGCAAAACTTAAAAAAGATATTGCATCAGCCTTTAGCATTAGACCAAACTTAAATTATTTTAATAATGGCACTCTAGGCCCCAGCCCAATAGCGGTGCAAGATGCCATTATTGAAAGAATTAAATATGTCGATAGCACACTAAGCTACAGTGGCTTAGAGGCAGAAGCATTGCAAAGTATTGCAGCATTTGTAGGCGTTAAACCTACAGAAATAGCCTTTACCCACAATGTCACTGAAGGCATAAACATTGCAGCATGGGGCATATCTTTAGAAAAAGGTGACGAAATATTAATGACTAAACATGAGCATGCAGGCGGAGCATTGCCATGGCTAAACAGGCAAAAAATTGAAGGCATACAAGTAAAAACTTTTGATATTAGCACCACCGTAACAGAAACCTTAACAAATCTAAAAGAAAGCGTTACAAAAAAAACGAAAGTTATTGCAATACCTCACATCCTATGCACTATTGGTCAAGTTTTGCCAATAAAAGAGATTGCCGAATTTGCTAGAACAAAAAATATTATTACTGTAATAGATGGTGCACATCCTGTGGGTATGATGCCATTAAATATTAAGGATATTGGTTGTGATGTTTATGTATCTTGCTGTCATAAATGGCTTTGTGGACCAAAAGGCATGGGTCTGCTTTATGTAAATCAAGATTTTAGACAAAAACTAACTCCAAAATTTATTGGTGCACTAAGCGCAGACTGGGATGCAAGCGGAGAAAATAAAGGATTAAAAGAGTATGTGGATGATGCGCATCAATATTTCTATGGAACCACAAATAGTGCTAATTATGCAGGATTGATAGCTGCTATAGATTATCAAAATAAAATTGGTAAGCAACAAATTTTTGAAATTGGAAATAAATTAGCACAAAGCTTTAAAAGCTTTTTACTTGAAAATAATAAATACTTTTCACTCTTAACACCAATGGAAGCAGCATCTTCAGCAAATATTGTTACATTTAGGTTTAAAGATAAGAGCCTAGACCTTGCCAATTATCTAAGAATAAATAATTGCGTTGTTAGGTATGTTGCAGAAAGCAATTTAGATTGTGCTAGGGCATCTTTTCATCTTTATAATAATGAAAAGCAATTGGCAACATTACAAACCAAAATAATGGAGTTTGTTAAAAGCAACTAACTATTGTCATGGTATTTAAGGATTTTTATTCATTCATGCTTCTTTGGCAAAATCAGTCTTTTAATTTTGAGATAAGTACATCTGGTAGCACCGGCATAGCGAAAACCATTAAATTAGACAGAAAAAAAATAGCCATTTCTGCACAACAATCTAGAAAAACTTTTCCAAATATTAGCACTTATAAAACACTGTGCTGTTTACCAACAGACAGGATTGGTGGTTTTATGCAATTGTCAAGAGCAGCATTATGGCAAGTTGATTGTGACATTATTAAGCCGTCAGCAAACCCTATGAAAGCAATAGCAATCCATCATGATTATAAAAACTGTTCACTCTCTCCAAATCAATTGGTGAACATATTTAAAGACGATGAAAGTGTTAAAAAACTGCTAAGGTTCGAACTAATTCTTATCGGTGGCGCAGCCGTTACATTTAAAATTTCTACAATAAATAAAAGACTATTTAAAGAGCGTATGTATTTCACATTCGGCATGACAGAAACTTACAGCCATATTGCTATTAAAAAGATTGAGGAAGAAATTTTTGAAGCGTTAGAAGGAATTGAAATACAAAAAAACCCTAACAACTGCTTGGAAATAAGAGGAGATATTACAGAAAATACTTGGCTTAAAACAAATGATATCATTGAGTTTATTGCACCAAATAAATTTATGGTTTTGGGGAGATTAGATAATATTATCAACAGTGGTGGAATAAAATTTAATGCAGAAAGTTTAGAAAAAATTATTACAACACAAATAAATTGCCCTTTTTATATAGGCAAAACACATGATGAAAATTTGGGCGAAATCATTACGCTATTTATTAATAAAAATACTGCCATAAATTTGACAAATTTAAATATTATATTAGAACAATCCTTTGGTAAATTTGCAAAAATTAAACGCGTAATAGAAACAGCTATTAACTTTAACCCTTTTACAGGAAAAATAACGCGTATGAGCTAAAAATAGTTAGAAAAAACATGACTAAAAGAAAACTACAACAGTTTAGAGAATTTTCTACTTTTAATAATACTTTTGAATTTAGTGAAGAAAACAAAGGCAATTGGTCAAATATATTTGGCAATAATAACCCCATTGTTTTAGAGCTTGCGTGTGGATATGGGCACTATGCAACAGAACTTGGCAAATTAAACCCAAATATAAACTATATAGGCATAGACAGAAAAGCAAATAGAATGTGGCATGGTGCCAAAGAGTCCGAAGAATTAGGGTTAAACAATGTACTGTTTTTACGGACACCAATAGATAATTTATTGGCCTATTTTGCAAAAGATGAAGTGGAATCAATTTGGATTACTTTTCCCGATCCACAGCCAAAAGATAAGTCTGCAAAAAACAGACTAATACACCCTAGATTCTTGGCCATTTATAAACAAATTATAAAAGGTGATGGTCTAGTTCACTTAAAAACAGACAGTGATCTACTCTACATTTTCTGCCAAAAGGTGGTGAAAGATTGTGAAATAAAATGTTTGGCAAACTTGCAAGATATATATGCCACAATAAATTATCCAGATTTCTTAAATATAAAAACTTATTATGAAAAAATATGGCTAAAACAAGGCAAAACAATTAAATATTTAGCTTTTGAGCTAAAAAATGCAAAGTTTGATTGGATTAGTGATATGCGAAAGTATTATTAATTTTGACCTTTTTTAAATTTGCACATTATCAAGAAAACCAATGGCAAATCAGTCATGGAATCTGCCAATTTGACAAATAAAATAACAGTTTCTGACAATATTTACATTAAATTACGAAAATCATGAAATGGCATAGGTATTGAAAGAACTGCTTATAACATTTAATTTAAAAAAACACTATGAATATTAAACCATTAGCAGACAGAGTTTTGGTAGAACCATCTGCAGCAGAGCAAAAAACAGCAGGCGGAATTTACATTCCAGATACAGCAAAAGAAAAACCACAACAAGGCACAATTATAGCAGTTGGCAATGGTAAAATAGACGAACCATTAACAGTTAAAAAAGGTGATACAATTCTTTATGGCAAATATGCTGGAACAGAAATTACTGTGGAAGGAAAAGATTATCTAATTATGAGAGAGTCAGATATTTTCGCAATTCTTTAATTTAAACAACAAATTTTCAATTTAAAAAAAATAAAATAAAATTATGGCAAAATCAATTCATTTTAATATAGATGCCAGAGATGGCTTAAAAAAAGGTGTAGACATCTTAGCAAATGCAGTAAAAGTAACATTAGGGCCTAAAGGAAGAAATGTAGTAATAGATAAAAAATTTGGATCACCAACCATTACTAAAGATGGTGTTACTGTAGCAAAAGAAATAGAACTAGAAGACCCAATTCAAAATATGGGTGCCCAAATGTTAAAAGAAGTGGCATCTAAAACGGCAGATTTAGCTGGTGACGGCACCACTACAGCAACAGTACTTGCACAAGCCATTGTTAATGGAGGACTAAAAAACGTAGCGGCAGGAGCAAATCCAATGGATTTAAAACGAGGGATAGACAAAGCAGTTGCGGCTTCAGTAGCCTCATTCAAAAAATTATCGAAAGAAATAGGTGATGATAATAATAAAATTCAACAAGTAGCCTCAATTTCTGCCAATAATGATAACACCATAGGTTCTTTAATAGCACAAGCTATGAAAAAAGTGGGCAAAGATGGTGTAATAACTGTTGAAGAAGCTAAAGGAACAGATACTACGGTAGAAATAGTAGAAGGAATGCAGTTTGATAGAGGATATCTTTCTCCATACTTTGTTACCAATACAGAAAAAATGCAAGCAGAATTAGAAAATGCTTTTGTATTAATCTATGACAAAAAAATTAGTAGCATGAAAGACCTGTTGCCGATATTAGAAAAAACTAATCAAACTGGCAAACCACTTCTTCTTATCTCTGAAGAGGTAGAGGGAGAGGCATTAGCCACATTGGTAGTAAATAAGATTAGGGGTGCATTAAGAGTAGCCGCGGTTAAAGCTCCTGGATTTGGCGATAGAAGAAAAGAAATGTTGCAAGATTTAGCCATAGTAACAGGAGGCACAGTAATTAGTGAAGAACAAGGACGTAAGCTAGAAGATTGTACTATTGAAGACTTGGGAACAGCAGAAAAGATAACTATCGATAAAGAAAATACAACTATTGTAAACGGAGGTGGTGATAAATCAGAAATAGAAGCTAGAATTAAACAAATCAAAGCGCAAATAGAATCTACAACAAGTGATTACGATAAAGAAAAATTGCAAGAGAGATTGGCAAAACTAGCTGGTGGAGTTGCAGTATTATATATTGGAGCAGCAAGTGAAGTAGAAATGAAAGAGAAAAAAGACAGGGTTGATGACGCATTGCATGCAACAAGAGCTGCGGTAGAAGAGGGAATTGTACCAGGTGGTGGTGTTTCATTCATCAGAGCGATTGAGGCTTTAGAAAAACTAAAAGGAGAAAATGATGATGAAACTACAGGTATAGCCATTATCAGAAGAGCATTAGAAGAGCCCTTGCGTCAGATTGTTGCAAATGCAGGTGGCGAAGGCAGTATAGTTGTTCAGAGAGTAAAAGAAGGAAAAGAAGATTTTGGATACAATGCAAGAACCGAAGTTTTTGAAAACCTAATAGCAGCTGGTGTAATAGACCCAACGAAGGTTGCAAGAGTAGCGCTAGAAAATGCAGCTTCTGTAGCAGCGATGATTCTAACAACAGAGTGCTTATTAGTAGACATAAAAGAAAAAGAAACGCCACATAGTCACGGTGGTGGAGATATGGGCATGGGCGGAATGATGTAATTTCATTCGAACTTAAGCGTAAAAAAAATCGGTTTCAAAAAAACCGATTTTTTTTATGCATAAAAACTAAGAAGATATAATTACATAACAGTATCAATAAAAATATCAATTAGAATACAAATTACTTTGTTTAAAAATGGTCAATAAATTAGTGATAATTGATGCATTAAATTAATAAAAAAAAACGAATTTTGCATCATGAATACGTCTAATAATTTATTTGCACTCAAAGCCTTATCACCAATTGATGGCAGGTATAGTAACCAAACCCAAGAACTTATTGCATATTTTAGTGAATTTGGGTTAATCAAGTATAGGGTAATTATGGAAATAGAATATTTACTATCTATTTCTGAATTGACTCCATTAAATATAAAACTAACAAATGAACAGAAAGAAAAAATCAATGCCATAATAATTAATTTTGATGAGAAGGATGCAACAGAAATAAAAAATATAGAAAAAACAACCAATCACGATGTAAAAGCAGTAGAATATTTTTTAAAAGAAAAACTAATAAATGTGTTAACAACCAATCAATTAGAATTTATACATTTTGGTTTAACATCGCAAGATATAAACAATACCGCAATACCACTTTCCATTAAACATGCGCTAGAAAAAGTTATAATCCCCACTATTAATAATTTGATAACTCAATTAATCAAGCAATCTGCAGACTGGCAATATATTAGTATGCTTGCCCGCACACATGGACAGCCCGCCTCTCCCACTACCTTAGGAAAAGAAATATATGTATTTGTAGAGAGACTTATTAAGCAAAAAGAAATATTAGAAAATATAGCGATAGAAGGAAAATTTGGCGGAGCTACAGGAAATTTCAATGCACATCTTGTTGCTTTTCCAGCTATAAATTGGATAGAATTTGCAAATGAATTTCTCTTGAATATGGGAATAAAAAGACAGCAAACCACTACACAAATAGAGCATTATGATCAATTAGCTAATATATTTGACACTATGGCAAGAATAAATACTATTTTAATAGATTATTGCAAAGATATATGGTCATATATTAGTTTTGATTATTTTAAACAAAAATTAAAAGAAGGAGAAATAGGATCAAGCGCCATGCCACATAAAGTAAATCCTATTGACTTTGAAAATGCCGAAGGTAATTTAGGCATAGCAAATGCATTATTTAATTTTCTTTCTGGCAAATTACCAATAAGCAGATTACAGAGAGATTTAACAGACAGCACTGTGCTTAGAAATGTAAGTATTCCATTTGGGCATACATTGATTGCACTAAAATCTATTACCAAAGGAAATGAAAAACTTATTATAAATATCCAAAGTATTGAAGAAGATTTAGACAAAAACTGGGCAGTAGTGGCAGAAGCTATTCAAACAATATTGCGCACAATAGGTTATCCTAAGCCTTATGAGGCATTAAAAAACTTAACAAGAACACATAGTGCAATTACCAAAGAAACTATCTATGAATTTATAAATACACTGACCATAGATGACGATATTAAGCACAGATTGCATCAAATAACGCCAAGTAATTATATTGGTTATCAAATAGAAAACTATAAAAAGTAGGTATCAAAACATAAGTAAAACAAAAATATTAAAAGTTAAACAAATATTAAAAAAAACCTTTTTTGTTTAATCAAATTGTTGTATCATTCTACCACGGTTTGAGAAAGCAATTTACATTTATATTTATTACAACACTATTTCTTGCGAGCTGCGCAAAGAAAGAAGTTATTGCACCCTCAAAAAAATTTCTAAATACTCAAAATAATATCGAGTATTTAGAAATAAATAATCAACAGTACCAAAAAATTGCAGACATCTATGCTGCTAATCACGCCAAAGATACAAATGGACTAGAAGAAATTAGCTCTTCATTTGATATTAAGATTTCAGAAAAAAGAGGAGCTTTGGTTTTTAAATTCTTAAATATAAACCAGAATCTAATTAAAGGAAAATATTATTTAAGTTCCATAGGATTTAATATTGCTCAATTAAGTTTTTTTGATGAAAACGGAGTAGAATGGTCTACACAATATGGCCATCAAAAAGGCAGTGTCATAGAAATTTTAGATGTAAAAATACTTTCAAATGAGCCCTATTTGAGACAATTATCAGTAAAAGTTTTTTGTCAGTTATACAATAAGTTTGGCGTTTCCATGCCATTAAACGTTTTGACCGCTATAAAATACTAAATTCTTTTTAACGATTATTCTTTTCGTTGATGTAACTTTGCACATGCCTTTCTTTCTTTTGGTCATAAATATCATTAATGGTAATCATAATAGCAGTTTCTTCTACATTACCAAAAGTTTGATTCAAAGCGGTACCAAAAGTTTTCATAGTTGGCGATAAATTCATATACGTATTCATCAAAGGAGGGATATTTTCTCCCAAATTGCGGACTTGTTGATTTAAAAGTTTATAACCATCAGTATAGTCTAGCCCTTCAAATAGAGGTTCTATTTCGCTTTTTGGTGTTTGCATTTGCAAAGGATTAATAGGTCGCAATAAATTTTCATAATCAGGGAAATAATTCTTTAAAAAATATAAAATATAGTCTCTAGCCTTCGCATTAAATGTTTGATACATCGTTACTTTTCCAAAAAAGAACTTAATATGTGGATTCTCGACCATGATAGCTCCTAATCCATCCCAAATATTATCTAAAGCAAAAATTCCCTTTCTTGGATTAATGGCTGGCTGAAAAGCTGGTTGAACCCAACTGCGGCCTAGTTCAATAGTTCGAGGTAGAAAATTTCTAATAAATGCCCCAGAAAAATAAAAATAATCAGAAGTAGATAAGGCCACTTTTGTTCTTGCTTCATCTATTACCTTATTACAATCTATAAAGCGATATCCTCCAATAATCTCTTTATCCTCGGGACTATAAACTACTAATTGATCGTAACAATTTGCAGAAGTGTCATAATCGTCAATATCGATAGATTTACCAGTTCCACCGCCAGAATGTCTAAAGCTTAACTCCCTTAGCCTGCCTATCTCATGCATAGCTTTTGGTGCATTATGAGCATTAAAAATAAAAATCTGGTTGTTGGCCTTATTTGTATTTCGAATAAAAAAAGGTGTTAATTCTTTTTCTAATTCATGCTTATCTATTGCTTTTGCTATCGCTTCCATAAATTACGGTGCTAAGTTATACAATTCTTTTCGTATTAATTCACAAATTTCTTTGTCTTTTAAATTCTTTGGAAATTTTTCAATATCTATTGGTTTGCCAACCTCATAGTGAATGGCTTTTCCTCTATATCCATACATTTCATCCGCCAAATATAACATTTCGATATTGGCTTTTAAGCCAAGAAACTTTCTGAAATTGCTTAATCTATAAAAAAATGGGCTCAGTTGGCCCGAAATATGTACTGGAATAATAGGCCTATTATACTTCTTAGCTTTGGTTACAAAAGTTTTCTGCCAAGGCAAATCTTTCACATCTCCATCAATTTTTCTGCTTACCAGCCCTGCAGGAAATAAAATTAAGAGCTGCTCTTTTGCAAATAATTCCTCTATACTGCGTAAACTTTCTCTTGCATTGGGTCCATGCTTATTAATACCAACAAAAATGGATCGCAACGCTACAATATTTAATAAAATATCATTGACAATATATTTTATATCCTTTCTAATAGGCGCAATTTGAGGAATAAGTGCCATGGCATCCAATCCCCCCAAAGGATGATTACAAATCATAATAGCTCCTCCTTCTTTTGGAATATTTTCTAATCCATTTAAACTAATTTTTACCCTAAAATCTTTAGCTACACTAGTTGTAAACCCCAAGGCATCTTCGCTTCCATGATTTTTTATAAACTCATTAATATCATCTTGATGGATTACTTTTTTTAAATAATTAAAAATAAACTTAGGGAGCAATTTTAATAATCTAGGATTTTTATCATTAAGAATACGGGCTAAATCTATAAAAAGTTTTGGTTCTTTGTCTGGCATGAAAGGATTAATATAAGGGTTCAAACTTACATTAATTTTGTGAGAAAATAAATTTATTTTACTTTTAAAACTCTACCAATATTTAGCGTTGTAGATTCACTGATTTTATTCAACCTACAAATTTGAGATACTGTAGTATTGTATTTCTTAGCTAAGCCATATAGAGTATCTCCTTGCTTTATTTTATGAACCTTTTGTGTGGCTTTTGCAGGCATATTTACTTTTTTTACGGGCACTTTTTTTATTTCCAAAATTGGTTTAACGGCCTCTTCGTCAGCTGCATCATTTTCATCCTCAAGTTTACTTGTATTTTCAGATTCTTCTAATTGGCTTTCAGGATTAAATGCTTTTGATTTTCCGTCACTGTTTATAATCAAATAATGTGTTTTAATAATCCCTTTAGAAAAATTAAAAATCAATTCTGGGTTGATTGCTTTGCCCATAAAATGAACTTCGAAGTGCAGATGAGAGCCAGTAGAATGACCTGTTGTTCCGCCCAAACCAAGTTCTGTTCCATTCTTGATTACATCGCCTGCATTTACAGATAGCTTTGATAAATGCGCATAAAGTGTTTCCAAACCATTTAAGTGCCTTACAAGCACACAAAACCCATATCCTTTGTATTGTCCAGCATATCTAACTATGCCATCCATTACTGAATATACTTGATCTCCAGTTTCTAAATCAATATCTGTGCCTATGTGCATTCTTTTTCCTCTCCATCCAAAATGTGATGTAACTGGATTAAAATTGCAGGGCATGGAATAAGCAAATGAATCTGGAACCAATAAAATTTTTACACTTCCGCTACCAGGATATTTTGCACTTTTATAAACCATTGGCTTCTCCTCATCCCAAGTATTTAAATATTGATGAAAGGAGTAATTAAAATTACTGTCTGAATCTAAAACTTGCACATTATAAAGGTAATATGCCCCGCCTTCACAGGTAATAAGATGATCTTTACTTTTCTCAAAACCTGTGCTATCATTATATGCATTAACAGGTATAAATGCAGTAAAGAACAAAATACTTAAGCAACAAGTAATTAAAAGATTTGGAAGTAAATTTATTTTTTGATTATTAAATTTTGCCATTTGTTTTATAACACAAAAATAATGCCGAAAAACATAATTAATTTAAAATCAATGTTTTACATAATTAGACCGCAATTATTTATTATATTTATGTAAAAAAAAAAGCTGCACTATTTATGGCGCAGCTTTTTTATATTTTAATAAAAATTAATTACTATGAGCCACTTGATCCATTGTTCTTGCCGAATCATTTTTTGTTGCCATTAGTTTTTCATATTCTTCTTTGGAGCCTACAATAATATCTTCCCATTCCCTTAAACCGGTTCCTGCTGGAATAAGATGGCCTACAATAACATTTTCTTTTAACCCTCTCATATAATCAATTTTCCCGTTTATGGCAGCCTCATTCAATACTTTTGTAGTTTCTTGAAAAGATGCTGCTGATAAAAATGATTCTGTACTCAATGATGCTTTTGTAATACCTTGTAAAACAGGCGTCATAGTTGCAGGAACAGCATCGCGCACTTCTGCCAACTCTAAATCTTGACGTTTCAAAACAGAATTTTCCTCTCTCAATTTTCTTAGATTAATAATTTGGCCTGGTTTCAGATTTGCAGAACCTCCAGCAGTTGTAACAACTTTTTGATCATAAATCCAATCATTTTGCTCTAAAAAATCCCAACGCTCAGCGGCTTCACCTTCTAAGAATTTGGTATCTCCTGGATCTTCAATCTGCACTTTCTGCATCATTTGTCTTACAATTACCTCAATATGTTTATCATTTATTTTTACACCTTGCAATCTATATACCTCTTGTATTCCATTCAAGATATACTCTTGCACAGCACTTGGTCCTTGAATTGCAAGAATATCTTTTGGCGTTATTGCTCCATCAGATAATGGATACCCTGCTTTTACATAATCACCATCTTGCACTAAAATATGTTTTGACAATGCTACCAAGTATCGTTTTACCTCGCCATCTTTAGATTCAATAATTATTTCTCTATTGGCTCTTTTGATACCTCCATAAGAAACCACACCATCAATTTCTGCTACTACTGCAGGGTTAGAAGGATTTCTAGCTTCAAATAGCTCTGTTACTCTTGGCAAACCTCCAGTTATATCTCGCACTTTACCACCCATTCTTGGAATTTTTGCTATAATAGAGCCAATTTTTACTTTTCCACCGTTATTAACATTTATATATGCACCTACAGGTAAGTTAAACTCTTTTTCAACCTCTTTGCCTACAATACGGATAATTGGAATTTTAGTTTTATCCTTAGTCTCAATCATGATTTTCTCAGCACGTCCTGTTTGGTCATCAAGTTCTTCCCTATAGTTAATATTTTCAAGCATATCTTCAAAAGTGATTGTGCCCGCTGTATCAGTTAAAATATATGCGTTAAATGGATCCCATTTACAAATCACATCTCCTTTTTTTACTTTATCACCTTCTTCAAAGAACAATTGAGATGCATAAGGCAAATTAGCTGTAAATATTACAGATTTACTTTTAGCATCTACTATTCTTACTTCACCACTTCTGCTGGTAATAATAATGGCTTTACCTCTACTATCTGCTGTAAATTCACCATCGGTATCTGCATCAATTGTTTTTACTTGATCAAAACTTAAAATTCCATCAAACTTTGCTTCCAATTGACTTTCTGAAGCAATACTAGATGCAGCACCACCCGTGTGAAAAGTTCTTAGTGTTAACTGCGTTCCTGGCTCTCCAATACTTTGCGCTGCAATTACTCCAACAGATTCTCCAGATTTAACCATAGTTCCTCTAGCTAGGTTTCTACCATAACATTTAGCACAAACCCCTCTTTTAGTTTCGCAAGTAAGCACAGACCGTATTTCTACCTCTTCTATGCCTGATTCTTGAATATTGTTTGCAATAATTTCGTCTAGCTCCTGTCCTGCATAGGCAATTACATCACCAGTGGTTGGATTTAATACGTCATATAAAGCGGTTCTGCCCAATATTCTTTCATATAAATCTTCTACAATTTCATCATTATCTTTCAAGGCAGTCATAGAAATGCCACGTAAAGTTCCGCAATCTTCGATACTTATTACCACATCTTGGGCCACATCATGAAGTCTTCTTGTTAAATAACCCGCATCTGCAGTTTTCAATGCTGTATCAGCCAAACCTTTTCTCGCACCGTGTGTAGAAATAAAATATTCTAATACACTAAGACCTTCTTTAAAGTTAGATAAAATTGGGTTTTCAATAATTTCTCCTGTTCCACCTTTTAAATTCTTCTGTGGTTTTGCCATTAAGCCCCTCATTCCACCAAGTTGTCTAATTTGTTCCTTAGAACCCCTTGCACCACTGTCCAACATCATATATAATGGATTAAAACCTTGATCATCATTAGCCAATTGCACTAACAAAGTTTCAGAAATTTTACTGTTTACTTTAGTCCAAACATCTATCACCTGATTGTAACGCTCATTATTGGTTATAAATCCTTCGTTATAATTCTCCCAAATTACCTCCACTTCTTTTCTTGCACCTTCTACCAATGTTACTTTATCAAAAGGTACATTAACATAACTCATATTAAATGAAATGCCGCCTTTAAATGCATAGTAAAAACCTAAATCTTTGATATCATCAAGAAATTTTGCTGTTTTTGCAATACCACAATCTTTCACCATTTCTGCTATAATATCTCTAAGAGAGCGTTTGGTTAAAGTTTGATTAACAAAGCCAAACTCTGGTGGCGTAACCTCATTAAAGATTACCCTGCCCACAGAAGTTTCTATTAATTCTGTAACAATCGTATTGTCTTTTTTCCTTATACCTACTTTTACTTTAATTAAGGCATGTAAATCTGCTTTGCCCTCGTTATAAGCAATAATAACTTCTTCTGGAGAATAAAACACAATACCTTCGCCAGTTACTTTTCTTTCAGCAGTAGATTTTCTCTGCTTGGTTATGTAGTATAAACCCAACACCATGTCCTGAGATGGCACCGCAATTGGTGAACCATTTGCTGGATTAAGAATATTATGGGGTGCTAACATAAGTAATTGCGCTTCTAGCACAGCAGCATTGCTTAATGGAACGTGCACAGCCATTTGATCCCCGTCAAAATCGGCATTAAAACCAGTACATGTTAATGGATGTAATCTAATTGCTTTTCCTTCTACTAATTTTGGTTGAAATGCTTGTATACCTAACCTGTGTAATGTTGGTGCTCTATTCAATAATACAGGATGTGCGTATAATATATTTTCTAAAATGTCCCAAATTATTGGATCTTTTTTGTCTACAATTTTCTTAGCAGATTTTACTGTTTTTACAATCCCTCTTTCTATTAATTTTCTAATTATAAAAGGTTTAAAAAGTTCTGCAGCCATACCTTTAGGAATACCACATTCGTTCAGTTTTAATTTTGGACCTACAACTATTACAGAACGACCACTATAATCTACCCTTTTACCAAGTAAATTTTGACGGAATCTTCCTTGTTTTCCTTTAAGCATATCACTTAAAGATTTTAGAGGTCTATTGCCATCAGATTTTACAGCATTTGCTCTCCTGGTATTGTCTAAAAGTGAATCAACAGATTCTTGCAACATTCTTTTCTCATTTCTAAGAATTACATCTGGTGCTTTGATATCCATCAATCTTTTTAATCTATTATTTCTAATAATAACTCTTCTATAAAGATCATTCAAATCTGAGGTCGCAAACCTACCGCCCTCTAAAGGAACTAAAGGCCTTAATTCTGGCGGAATAACTGGCAATATACGCAGTATCATCCATTCTGGTCTATTTTCTCCTCTGCTTTGAGCATCCCTAAAACTTTCAATTACTTTTAGTCTTTTAAGTGCCTCTGCTTTTCTTTGTTGTGAGGTTTCATTTGCGGCTTGGTGTCTTAATTGAAAAGACATTTCGTCTAAATCCAATCTAGAAAGCAAATCCCAAAGTGCTTCTGCTCCCATTTTTGCAATAAACTTGTTTGGGTCACTATCATCTAACATTTGATTTTCTTTTGGCAATGTTTCTACAATGTCCAAATACTCTTCCTCTGTTAAGAAATCAAGGTAATTTACTTCCCCCTCTTTGATACCTGTTTGGATTACTATAAATCTTTCATAATATACAATCATTTCTAATTTCTTAGAAGGAACGCCTATCATATAGCCAATCTTATTTGGCAAAGATTTAAAATACCATATATGGGCAACCGGCACCACCAAATTGATATGCCCCATGCGCTCTCTTCTAACTTTTTTCTCAGTCACTTCTACCCCACACCTGTCGCACACAATACCTTTATACCTTATTCTTTTATATTTTCCACAATGACATTCATAATCTTTAGTAGGCCCAAAAATACGCTCACAAAATAAGCCTCCCATTTCTGGTTTAAAAGAACGATAGTTTATTGTTTCTGGTTTAATTACCTCTCCATGACTTCTTTGTAAAATAATTTCTGGAGAAGATAAACTTATTCTTACTGTTGTAAAATTGCTTTTTAATTTTGGATTCTTTTTTGCTAATTGCATGTTTTTTTTATTCAAATGTCATTTCTAAACCTAGACCTCTTAACTCGTGTACCAATACATTAAAGGATTCTGGAATTCCAAATGTTCCAATATTTTCACCTTTTACTATATTTTCGTATGTTTTTGCCCTACCCACAATATCATCAGACTTAATGGTAAGTATTTCTCTTAAAATATTGGCAGCGCCAAATGCTTCAAGTGCCCAAACCTCCATTTCACCAAAACGTTGACCTCCAAACTGTGCCTTACCGCCTAAAGGTTGTTGTGTAATTAATGAGTATGGCCCAATAGAACGTGCATGCATTTTATCATCTACCAAGTGACCCAACTTTAACATATAAATAATACCTACTGTTGTGGCTTGATCAAACCTTTGGCCACTTAGACCATCATAGAGGTATACTTGTCCATTAAGAGGCACATTTGCTTTTTTAGTATAATTATCAATATCTAATTGGGTTGCTCCATCAAAAATTGGTGTTGCAAACTTAACTCCTAAATTTTTTCCTGCCCATCCCAGAACTGTTTCAAAAATTTGACCCAAATTCATCCTAGAAGGCACGCCAAGTGGATTTAGTACGATGTCAACAGGTGTTCCATCTTCCAAAAATGGCATATCTTCTTCTCTAACGATTCTAGCAACAATACCTTTATTTCCATGTCTCCCCGCCATTTTGTCACCCACTTTCAATTTTCTTTTGTGGGCTACATATACTTTTGCAAGTTTCAAAATTCCTGTTGGCAATTCATCACCTACTGTTACCGCATATTGATCTCTTTTAAAACGAGTAGTTATTTCATTATAAGCAAATGTGTAATGCTTTAATATTTTTACGATTAAAAGATTTTTATCTTTGTCAGTAGTCCAATTATCAAAATTTATTTGCGTAAAATCTAAGGATGAAATATTTTTCTGTGTAAATTTTGTTCCCTTAGGGATTAATTCTTCACCAAAATTATTAACTACACCTTGAGATGTTTTTCCATTAGTTATATCAAATAATTTTTGAAGTAAGTATGATCTAAGTTTATCAACTTCTTTATTATACTCATTCTCTAGCAAGGTTGCCTTAGCCTTATCCTCTACCTTTGCTGATTTTTCCTTTTTAACACGTTGAAACAACTTTTTGTCTATTACCACACCTTCAGAAGATGGTGAAGCCTTTAATGAAGCATCTTTTACATCACCCGCTTTATCTCCAAAAATTGCCCTCAACAATTTTTCTTCTGGAGAAGGCTCCGTTTCTCCCTTAGGAGTAATTTTACCTATAAGTATATCGCCTTCCTTAATGTTTGTGCCAACTCTAATTAAACCATTTTCATCCAAATTTTTAGTTGCTTCTTCACTCACATTAGGAATATCATTTGTTAGCTCTTCCTCGCCTCTTTTTGTTTCTCTTACCTCTAAATCATACTCAGTAATGTGTATTGAAGTAAACCAATCATCTTTAACTACTTTTTCTGATATAACAATTGCATCTTCAAAATTATACCCTTGCCAAGGCATAAAAGCTACCATCAGGTTTCTACCAAGTGCTAGTTCTCCACCTTCTGTGGCATAGCCTTCACATAATATATCTCCTTTTCTAACTTTTTGTCCTTTTACTACAATTGGTTTTAGATTTACACATGTATTTTGATTTGTTCGTTTAAACTTAAGCAAAGGATATGATTTAACATTCCCGGTAAAAGATATCAAATCTTGCTCTTCTGTAAAATTATACTTAATTCTAATTTCTTGAGCATCAACATAATCTATAGTTCCATCATCCTCTGCAATAATTAGAGTTCTAGAATCTCTTGCTATCTGACTTTCGAGGCCTGTGCCAACTATAGGTGAATCTGGCTTTATTAAAGGAACAGCCTGACGTTGCATATTCGAACCCATCAATGCCCTATTAGCATCATCATGCTCCAAAAACGGTATTAATGATGCTGCAATAGATACAATTTGATTAGGCGCCACATCCATATAATCTACTTTATCAGGGCTCACAATAGGAAAATCGCCTTCATATCTAGATTTTACTTCTTTTACTTCAAACTCTCCGGTGGAAGTGATTTTTGCATTTGCTTGCGCAATTACTTTTCCATCTTCTTCTTCAGCACTAAGGTAAATAATTTCATCAGTTTGTAGTTTTCCTTCAACCACCCTTCGATAAGGTGTTTCAATAAATCCTAAATTATTAATTTTTGCGTGAACACACAAAGAAGATATCAAACCAATATTTGGCCCTTCAGGTGTTTCAATAGTACAAAGTCTACCATAATGGGTATAATGCACATCTCTTACTTCAAAACCAGCACGCTCCCTTGATAAACCACCAGGTCCTAGCGCGCTCATTCTTCTTTTATGTGTAATCTCTGCCAACGGATTTGTTTGATCCATGAACTGAGAAAGTTGATTAGTACCAAAGAAAGAATTAATAACAGAAGAAAGTGTTCTTGCATTAATTAAATCTGTAGGGGTAAACACCTCATTATCTCTAATGTTCATGCGCTCTCTTATTGTTCTTGCCATCCTAGACAAACCCACTCCAAATTGGGCATAAAGTTGCTCACCTACCGTTCTAACCCTTCTATTGCTCAAGTGGTCAATATCATCAACATCAGCTCTAGAGTTAGAAAGTTCAATCAAATATTTTATAATAGAAATAATATCAGTGTTGGTTAAAACTCTAGTCGCATTAGACTCAGATAGATTTAACTTCTTATTGATTCTATATCTCCCTACTTCACCCAAATCATATCGTTTGTCCGAGAAAAATAGACGCTCAATGATACCGCGTGCAGTTTCTTCATCTGGTGGATCAGTATTACGCAACTGCCTATAAATATGCTCAACTGCTTCTTTACCATTATTAGAGGTATCTTTTTGTAAAGTATTATGAATAATTGCATAATCATTTTTATCATCACTTTCTTTATTGATAATAACAGTTTTAACACCAGAATCAATAATTAATTCAATATGGTCATTTACTAAAATGGTATCACGGTCAATAATTACCTCGTTTCTTTCGATAGAAACAACCTCTCCTGTATCCTCATCAACGAAGTCTTCTATCCAAGTGCGCAATACACGTGCTACAAGCCTTCTTCCAACTACTTTTTTAAGTCCAGCTTTACTAACTTTTATCTCTTCAGCCAAACCGAAAATATTCAAAATATCTTTATCACTTTCAAAGCCAATTGCCCTGAATAAAGTAGTTACTGGAAACTTCTTTTTACGATCTATGTAGGCATACATTACGTTATTAACGTCTGTAGCAAATTCTATCCAAGAACCTTTAAAAGGTATTATTCTAGCAGAATATAATTTTGTTCCATTGGTGTGATATGATTGACCAAAAAACACACCTGGAGACCTATGCAATTGGGATACTATAACCCTTTCTGCACCATTTATTATAAAAGTTCCGCTTGGCGACATGTAAGGTATTGAACCTAAATATACGTCTTGTATAATGGTTTTAAAATCTTCGTGATCTTCGTCATTACAAGATAATCTAAGCTTAGCTTTTAAAGGCACTGCATAAGTCAAACCTCTTTCTATGCACTCATTAATTGTATATCTTGGAGGATCAACAAAATAGTCTAAAAATTCGAGGTTAAATATATTTCTAGAATCATTTATTGGAAAATTTTCTTGAAACACTTTAAAAAGACCTTCGTTACCACGTTCGTCTGCAGGTGTTTCCAATTGAAAGAATTCTTGAAATGAGGCCAATTGTACTTCCAGAAAATCTGGATAATCAAGTACTTTATCGATTGAGGCAAAACTTATTCTGCCTTCTTGATGATTTGTTTTTGTCAAGTTTGTTTTTTTTTAGGTTAATAAATAATTTAAAAAATACTTGTATATTTATACAAGCAGAAAAAGACCCACGATATTAATCGGGGTCTTTTTAGCTAATTTTGAAGTTTGGTTACCTAAGTTCAACTTCGGCTCCAGCCTCTGTCAACTTAGCTTTCATAGCTTCTGCTTCATCTTTAGAAATATTTTCTTTTAGATTAGAAGGAGCGCTATCTACTAAATCTTTTGCTTCTTTCAAACCAAGTCCTGTTAAGTCTTTTACAACTTTAACAACATTTAGTTTAGATGCTCCAGAACTTTTTAGGTGTACTGTAAACTCAGTTTTTTCTTCAGCAGCTTCAGCAGCAGGGGCAGCGCCAGCAGCTACAGCAACAGCAGCAGCAGCAGGCTCAATGCCATACTCATCCTTTAGGATAGCAGCCAATTCATTTACATCTTTAACTGTTAAGTTTACTAATTCTTCCGCGATTTTTTTAATGTCAGCCATTTTTTTTAAATTTTTTTATTTGTTAATTATTTTTGTCTTGTAATGTTTTGATTAAACCACCTATAGTGTTTTTACCAGAAAGTAATGCTGAAAGCACGTTCTTAGCAGGAGATTGCAACAATCCAACTATTTCGCCTACTAACTCATCTCTAGATTTTAGCAGAGTTAATGCTTCTAAGTTGTTATCTCCAATGAACACATCACTATCTATATACGCAGCCTTTAGCTGTGGTTTATCCGTTTTTTTTCTGAAAGCCTTTATTGTTAATGCAGGTGCTTTCATATTTTCTGAAAATAATACTGCAGAATTTCCTATCAATGCAGGAAACATTTCTGAGTAATCTTTGTCTGAGGCTTCCATTGCACGTTTGATAAAAGTATTTTTTATCACTTGCATTTCTACACCATTTTTAAAGAATTCTCTTCTTAATTTATTAGTATTAGCAGCACTCAATCCTGATGAGTCTGTTATATATATATTGCTAGTAGCGTTTAATTTAGCCACTAAACTATTTATAATTTCGTTTTTTTCTTCTCTTTTCATTTCTTAAAATTTTCTTAGATTCCGGGTACTGATTTAGGGTCAATTTTTATGCCTGGACTCATTGTAGAAGACATACTTATTGATTTAAAATAGGTGCCTTTAGAAGAGGATGGCTTTAATTTAAATAGGGTAGAGATAAGCTCTATTGCATTTTCAGATAATTTGGTTGGTTCAAAAGAACGTTTTCCAATAGAGGAATGAATTATGCCAGTTTTATCTACTTTAAAATCTATTTTACCTGCCTTAACCTCTGTTACAGCTTTTCCGATATCTGTGGTTACTGTACCCGATTTGGGGTTAGGCATTAAATTTCTAGGCCCTAAAATCTTACCCAATCTACCCAATTTAGCCATTACAGCTGGCATAGTTATTATTACATCAATATCTGTCCACCCTTTGGCTATTTTATCAATATATTCGTCTAATCCTACATGATCAGCTCCAGCTGCTCTAGCTTCCTCTTCTTTATCAGGAGTGCAAAGCACTAGCACATTTACTGTTTTACCTGTTCCATGTGGTAAGGTAGCAACTCCCCTAACCATTTGATTTGCTTGTCTTGGGTCTACACCTAATCTTACATCGATATCAATAGAAGCATCAAAATTTTCTGTACTAATTTCTTTAACTAATTTAGAAGCTTCTTCTAAACTATATAACTTAGTTTTATCAACCTTATTTAATATCGCTTTTCGTTTCTTTGGAATTTTCATTTGATTTTTAAATATTAGTTGGTTTTGTACCTGTAATGTTTATGCCCATACTTCTTGCAGTGCCTGCCACCATGCTCATTGCAGATGCTAAAGAAAAGCAATTTAAATCTGGCATTTTGTCTTCAGCAATTTTTTGCACTTGCTCCCAAGTAACTTTTGCCACTTTTTTTCTGTTAGGCTCTTCAGAGCCTTTTTTAATTTTTGTTACCTCAATAAGTTGAGCTGCAACTGGCGGTGTTTTGATAACAAACTCGAAAGATTTATCAGCAAAATAAGTGATTAAAACAGGCAATATTTTGCCTGGTTTGTCTTGTGTTCTGGCATTAAATTGTTTACAAAATTCAACAATGTTAAGCCCTTTTGAGCCTAAGGCGGGTCCAATCGGTGGAGCCGGATTTGCTGCACCTCCCTTTACCTGTAATTTTAAAAATCCTTGTGGTTCTTTAGCCATTTTTTTATTCTTTTTCTACTTGTATATAATTAAGTTCTAATGGCGTTCTTCTTCCAAAGATTTTCACCATTACTTTTAATTTCTTTTTTTCAGCATTTACTTCTTCAATTACACCACTGAATCCATTAAATGGTCCATCAGTAACTTTAATGTATTCTCCAATCATAAAATGATCTGTGCTAACTGCATCTGAACCTGAATTTGCATCAACTGTTCCCAAAATCCTGCTAACCTCTGATGGCCGCAATGGAATAGCTTCTCCCTTTACCCCCAAAAATCCAACAATTCCGTTGATGGACTTAATTGTAGGAGCTACCTCTCCAACCAAATTTGCATTGATTAGGATATAACCCGGGAAAGCATTAGCTTCTTTTACTATTTTCTTGCCGTCTTTTACTTGGTAACGTTTTTCAGTAGGAATCAAAATCTGAGGCACAAAACTACTCAAGTTAGCGCGTTCAAGCTCCACCTCAATGTAAGATTTCACCTTCTTCTCCTGTCCACTTATCGCGCGGACTACATACCACTTAAACTCTTGTTCTGTTGCCATTGTTGTATTGTGTTAAAACCTAATTTCTCTTAGATAATTGCCTATGGTAAAATCCAAGCTCTTATCCATAACAAGAATTACTATTGCAAAAATTATTGTTGCTATAATAGTAACCCAAGTGCTTTCCAACAACTCTGACCATGTGGGCCAACTTACCTTGTGTACCAATTCATCGTATGAACTATTCCAAGAATCTTTTATTTTTTTAAACATATTTTTAATGTCTTGCAGGGATACTAGGATTCGAACCCAGATCAAAGGTTTTGGAGACCTCTATTCTACCATTGAACTATATCCCTATAGTGCACAGCATAGTTATTATACTAGCTATACAATATTTATTTTTATTCCAATATTTCCGTTACTTGTCCAGCACCTACTGTTCTGCCACCTTCTCTGATTGCAAAACGCAATCCTTTTTCCATAGCTATAGGGCTAAGTAAAGTTACAGTGATAGTGATATTATCTCCAGGCATTACCATTTCAATTCCTGTTGGCAATTCCACTTCACCAGTTACATCAGTAGTTCTAAAATAAAACTGAGGTCTGTATTTGTTAAAGAATGGAGTATGACGTCCACCTTCTTCTTTACTCAAAACATAAACTTCTGCTTTAAATTTTGCATGAGGTTTTACAGAGCCTGGTTTAACGATAACCATACCTCTTTTAATATCTGCTTTTTCAATACCTCTTAATAAAAGACCTGCATTATCTCCAGCTTCACCTCTATCTAGCAATTTACGAAACATTTCTACTCCTGTGATTGTAGATTTCATATTTTCCGCTCCCATACCAATAATTTCAACAGGGTCACCAACATTGATTATGCCTCTTTCAATTCTTCCTGTGGCAACAGTACCACGGCCTGTTATTGAGAAAACATCTTCAACCGGCATCAAGAAAGGCAAATCAACCAATCTTGGTGGCACAGGTATCCAAGTATCAACAGCAGCCATCAATTCTCTTATTGTTGTAACCCATTTATCTTCTCCATTTAATGCACCTAGCGCAGAACCTTGTATTATTGGGGTATTATCAGCATCAAATTCATAAAACGCTAAAAGATCTCTCATTTCCATTTCTACAATTTCTAACAATTCTGAATCATCCACTAAATCTACTTTATTCATAAAAACCACTAATTTTGGTACACCAACTTGACGCGCCAACAGAATGTGCTCTCTAGTTTGTGGCATAGGGCCATCAGTAGCAGCAACAACTAATATAGCTCCATCCATTTGAGCCGCACCTGTAACCATGTTTTTAACATAATCAGCGTGACCTGGACAATCTACGTGCGCATAATGACGCAACACAGTTTGATACTCAATGTGTGCAGTATTAATAGTAATACCTCTTTCTTTTTCTTCCGGAGCTGAATCAATACTTGCAAAATCTTTCTTTTCTGCTAATCCGTCTCCTGCTAATACAGATGAAATTGCTGCTGTTAGCGTTGTTTTACCGTGGTCTACGTGACCAATTGTTCCAATGTTAACGTGTGGTTTGGAACGATCAAATGTTTCTTTAGCCATTTTATTTATTTATTTATTTGTGTTTGTTTATTTTTCTTTTTTACATTTTTGAGCCATTGAAGGGATTTGAACCCTTGACCTCTTCCTTACCAAGGAAGTGCTCTACCCCTGAGCTACAACGGCTTATTGTTATCTTGCCTTTATAATGCTACAAGTGTAAGTGCTTTTTTTATTACCCTAAATTATATACTCTTATGTCTACTCTTGCAAAAATTTATCATTTGACAATATTTTATTGTGAGCGGGAGACGAGGTTCGAACTCGCGACCTACAGCTTGGAAGGCTGTCGCTCTACCAACTGAGCTACTCCCGCATAAAAGTGGTTTATTTTCTTGCATAAAATCATTTGTGGGGAGAGTAGGATTCGAACCTACGTAGCCGAAGCAGCAGATTTACAGTCTGCCCCATTTGACCGCTCTGGTATCTCCCCAAAGATTTTAATTGTGCATAAAACGAGCCACTTGTCGGACTCGAACCAACGACCGGCTGATTACAAATCAGCTGCTCTACCAACTGAGCTAAAGTGGCATTATACTTACTTTTACGCAATAATTTTGGTGTAAAAGAACGTACTTTCTTAGACCTTATATCTCTACAGGGTTTCAAAAAGGACTGCAAAGGTAATTTATTCAATCGATATCTGCAAACAGATTTTAAAAAAATTATGTTTTTTGTTTTCCTTTGTATTTCATAAGTTGGTTGCGCATAGAATCAATCACCAAATCACAAGCACTTTCAAAACTAGAGTGCCTATCTGCCACGAAAAGTGTATTGCTACTTACATTTATTTTCAACTCTAATACTTTGTTGTTTTTATCCTCAGCATTTTCTACTTTTAAAAACACAATTGCATCAATGATTTGATCATAAAATTGGTCTAATTTGTTTATTTTCTCAGAAAGGTGATTTAAAAGTTTTTTATCCGCCTTAAAATTTATGGATTGGATTGTGATATTCATAGTTTTTTAGTGTTAATTGATGTTAAATTTTACTTATTTTCTGTTTCCTCTTGGATGCGCTAAAGTATGTGTTTTTTTTAATTTTTCTATACTTGTTTGCGCATAAATTTGTGTGGTTGCTAAACTACTATGCCCCAATAATTCTTTTATCTTATATATATCTGCCTCATTATCAAGTAAATGTGTTGCAAAACTGTGCCGTAATACATGTGGACTTTTCTTTTTAAGTAATGGAATATTCGATAAAAATTTATTGACAAGGGTGTATGCTTTTCTTGGATTAAGTGGCTTGCCCTTTTCTTCGAATAAAAATATCATTGGCTTTTCATGCAAAATAAAGCTATTTACCAACTGAATAATTTCTAAACCTATCGGGATTAACCGCTCTTTACGGCCTTTTCCCATTACCTTTACTTGCTGATATGCAACATTAAAATCAGCTAATTTTAAACTTAAAACCTCGCTTATTCGGCAACCCGTATTATAGAGCATTGCTACTAAAACAAAAGCGATATCTGTGGAATCTTCATGTTTTAGCGCAGTATCTAGAAGAATATTTAATTCTTTTTTAGGAATATTTTTTGGCAACCGCTTTGCTTGCCTTAAAGCTTTTATATTTAATAATGGGTTTTTTTCTACCTCGTCTTTTTTTATTAAAAAATCAAAATAATTGCGCAGTGCAGACATCTTTCTATTAATAGTTGCATGACTTCTTTTTTTAATTAATAATGCTGCGATATAAGACTTTATATCATCAGTTGACGAAAACTTAATGTTTGATTGGGTAGATATCTCATTGTAATGCAGCTGATAATAGTGCAAATCTGTGATATAACTTTTTACAGAATGCAGCGAAAGATGTAACTCTTCGGCTAAGTAATTATGATATGTTTTTGCGCAAAAAAAATCCATCAACTGATAATAGATGGATTCAAATATAGGTATTTTATTTAAAATTAAAAATTATTCGCCTGCTTCTTCTCTTTGCATTTGCCCTTTATAGATTGCTTTTCTAGTTTGCATTCTTTTTGTAATAGAAGGCTTTTCAAAAGCTTGACGCTTTCTTAATTCTTTAACTACTCCAGTTTTTTCAAACTTTTTTTTAAATTTTTTTAGCGCTTTGTCTAAACTATCTGCTTCTTTTACGGTTACTGTTAACATAATTTTATGGGCTGCAAATATAATACTATTTTTAAAAATAAAACAATGTTTTTTATTTTTTCTTCTCTTATTTTAAAGTTCATATAAAATTATTTCTGAATCATTACCTTTAAAAATTAACTGGCAACTTTCTTTCTTAAATTTGATTACATTTCTTAATAGCCCTTTAAATAGCGACTTTAAATAGTGATAATTAACTCAGTTAAACCCAAATTTCATTTTTGGAAATGGTTCACAAGTTAAGTAAATTTGCGAAAAGGATTATAAATGCGGGAATTTTTAAACTACTGCGGCCCTAATTTTTAAGAGAGCAACTAACAATGGTTCTAATTCATTCAAAGCTAACATATTAGCTCCATCAGACAATGCTAACTTTGGATTTGGATGTGTTTCTAAAAACAATCCATCAGCTCCTACTGCAATAGCAGCTTTGGCAATGGTGCTGATCATTTCTGGCTTACCACCTGTAGTTCCGCTTCCGTTATTTGGCTGCTGAACACTGTGGGTGCAATCTACAATAACAGGTACTCCAAAACTTTGCATAACAGGTATATTTCTATAATCAACTATCATGTCGGTATAGCCAAACATATTTCCTCTTTCAGTTAACCAAATATTATTATTGCCCGAGTCAGACACTTTTTGCATAGCATGCTTCATTGCATCTGCTCCAGCAAACTGCCCTTTTTTAATATTAACATGGCAACCTGTTTCTGCCGCTGCCATCAATAAGTCTGTTTGCCTAAACAAGAACGATGGAATTTGTAAAACATCTACATATTTGGCGGCAATTGCTGCGTCTTTGCTTTCATGAATATCTGTTAAAACTGGGCAGTTATATGTATGCCTTACTTTCGCTAACATTTCTAAAGCTGCTAAATCTCCTATGCCTGTAAAGGAATTAATGCTCGTTCTATTTGCTTTTTTAAAAGAGCCTTTATATACAAGTGGAATATCAAGTTTTTTGCATAAATTAATTAAATAATCGGCTGTAGCTAGTGTTATTTCTTCATTTTCAACAACACAAGTTCCTGCAATTAAAAAAAAACTTGATTGCTGATGATAATTCTCTAATTTCATTGGTTCAAAATTAATCCATTTTTGTAATAAAACAGAGCAACTGGCATTTATTTAATCAAAATGAGCAAATTTATATTTTGATAGTATAAATAATAAATAATTGGCATAAATCATTTTTTTATTAATGAATAAAATCATTTTAAACTTTGATATTTATTCATAACAAAATGCATTTTATGCTAAAATAATTCAGAATAATTTGGCGGCAAGGCAAAGGAAGGTATCTTTGCAACAATAAATTATAAAAAATGAATTATAAAATCTTTGGGAATACTGGGTTAAAAGTAAGCGAATTATGCTTAGGAACAATGACTTTTGGAAACGATTGGGGATGGGGTGCTGAAAAGGATGAAGCCCAAAAAATATTTGATTATTATCTAAATGAAGGCGGTAATTTTATAGACACAGCAAATATTTATAGCAACGGTGGTACAGAAAAAATGCTGGGAGAATTTATACAATCTGAACGAGACAGCCTTGTATTAGCAACAAAATTTACACTGAAAGACACTTTTGAAAATCCACCGATAGACCCTAATTTGAGTGGATCACATAAAAAAAATATGATGCGAAGTGTAGAAGCAAGTTTAAAAAGGATAAATACCGATTTTATAGATATTTTGTGGGTACACGCATGGGATGAGTTTACAGCCCCGCAGGAATTAATGAGAAATTTGGAAGAACTTGTTAAGCAAGGTAAAATATTGCATATCGCAATATCTGATACGCCTGCTTGGCAAGTTGCTATATGCAATACCATCGCAGAAATGCGCGGCTGGAATTGCTTTGCAGGCTTGCAAGTGGAATATAGTTTAATCCAGCGCAGTGCTGAAAGGGATTTAATTCCGATGTCAAAAAGTTTTGGGCTCACCCTTACTCCTTGGTCTCCTTTAGGGGGTGGTATTTTAAGCGGCAAATTCAATATTGACAAAAACACTAAGGGCAGAGCAAATAATGGAAATAAACTTACAGAAAAAAGAATGTTGATTGCACAAGAAACAGAAAATATTGCTAAACAAATAGAAGCAGAAACAGCTCAAGTTGCGCTGCAATGGATAAGACAAAAGCAACAAAATGCTATACCAATTATAGGTGCCCGTACACTTGACCAATTAAAATCAAACTTAGCTTGTTTAAAAATCTCACTTTCAGAAAATGAAATGGCAAAGCTTGATAAAGTAAGCGAAATTGAACTTGGTTTTCCTCATGATTTTTTAAATAGTGAAAATATAAAAAGCATCATATATAGCGACTGTTATTCAAAAATTATGAAATAATAACCATATTATCGAAACAACATTTATTTAAATAAGTCTTAAATAACAAAATGAATATTACACAATACGAAACTATCGGAATAAGCTACGGGCAATATTTGGAAAATGAACGCTTATTAATAGCTGTAGAATCAGATTTTGAATACAAAAATTTTCATGTATTAAATTTTAAAAGAATAGAAAGAATAGATAAGCAATTAAAGGTTAAAAAAGTAAATTGCAAGATTGAAACAAAACAAAATAGCAAGATAAAACTTTTGGCTATTACAGAAGGTTGGTGTGGCGATGCAGCACAAATATTGCCTATTATAGCATATTTTCAAGAGAAAAACAGCAATCAAGTATCACTAAAAATAATTTACCGCGACAAGAATCTTGAATTGATGCATAATTTTTTAACCAATGGAGGCATGGCAATACCTATCATACTTATTTGTGATGAAAAAAACGAAGTGTTATCCTACTTTGGACCAAGGCCAAAAGCGGCTCAGCTATTAATGCATTCGCTAAAAGAGCAAGGAGCAGAAAAAGAAATTATTGTTTTAGAATTACAAAAATGGTACAATAAAGATAAAGGACAAAGTATACTTAAAGAAATGATTGACCAAATAAATCTGCACTTTTAATTGTCTATTTAGATACTTGTTTCAACACTTTTTGGTAATCTTTTTCTGATTCAAAAACACTTTTTACCCAATTTAAATTTTCTTCACTAGCAGAAAATTTATTCAAATATTTTATGGATAGTTTTCTGGCTTTTCTGGTACTTTTTATTTTAACAAAAGAAATATATGCCTGATGATTATAAGGATCATTAGGATAAATTTCTACAGATTGTTTTAACCAATATTTTGCCAGTTTATTTTTTTCTTGATATTGATAAGAAATACCAATAAATCTAGAAGCTGAGGCTAGCTCATAATTAACTAAACTATACTTGTAGACCTTTTTGGCATAAAAAATACTCGAATCCCATTGTGAAATTTGACCATAACATCCCGCAATATTTAGCAAGCTTTGATAATGGCTATCATCAATTTTGTAACACTGTAAATAATAATATATAGCCTCTAGGGTAAAACTTCTAAGCTCAAGTGATTTTGCATAATTAAAAAGGGTAAAGGTATCATAACTACCTGATTTTAGCGCTCGTTGTAAAAAAAAAGAAACAGAGTCTAGGTATTGGCGATTTTTTAAATCAAAAAGAAAAAGCTGCATATAATATGCTCCTGCAGCTTTATTTGCAATGCCATTACTTTTACAATCAAGCGCAAAACTTGAAATATATTGATTTGTGGCAAATTGATGCTGAAAAACAACAGCAATTGCATTCTTACTTAGAGATTTTATAGGTGTATTAAATGTAAATTTATTTGTTTTCAAATTTTCAAGAGTAGGGTTATTCTGCAAACACCACCACCAATAATAGCCAAGTGTTTTGCATTTATTATTATTCAACTCTGATGATATGATACCGAATGCGTTTTTATAATCACCCGATTGTGCTAATTTATCTGCTTCGATGAATATATCTGGAGCAGGTTGGCCAAAAAGATTACATAAATTTATTATAGTCAGCCAAAATGTAAGTAAGTACGATTTCATATTTTTTGATTTCGTTACATCAAAATTTTAAAGACTGGATCTATATTGGTTGCCGATTCTAGCGATAGAGTATTAAACGGCAACTTAATTCCAGCAGAGATTTGTGCAATAAATAGCATTGCTAACCTAATTTCAAATTGTGCGAATTGATGTATTTTATTACATAAGTTAATCAAATTAGAACAATGTGTAAACGAAATGAAACTAAATATTTTATAGGTCATTTTAATTCATCAAATTTTCTATTTCTTCAACTTCTACAGGAATATTTGCCATAAAATCTACTGTTCCTGAAGCTGTTATAACTAAGTTATTTTCTATTCTAATACCCAAATTTTCTTTAGGGATATAGATACCAGGCTCTACGGTAAAAACATTACCAACTTGCATAGGCTCCCACTTTAATCCAAAATCATGCACATCAAGACCCAGATGATGGCTAGTACCATGCATGAAATATTGTTTATATGCAGGGGTGTTCTTATGTTGTTTTTTTACATCTTCTAACGAAATTAATCCCAAATCTATTAATTCTTTAGTCATAATTTCACCAACTTCTTGTTGATATTGTTTCCAAATCACACCTGGTTCAAGCAATTTTATGGCCGCTTTTTGAACACGTAATACCGCATTGTAAACATTTTTTTGTCTTGTTGTAAACTTGCCATTTACTGGAATACTGCGCGAAAGATCTGCACAGTAATTGGCATATTCTGCTCCATAATCTAATAAGATAATTTCGCCAGATCGACAGACATTATTATTCTCTATATAATGAAGTATGCAGGCACTTGATCCTGAAGCTATAATAGGTTCATAAGCATTTCCTGTAGACCTATTAATCATAAATTCATGGGTTATTTCAGCCTCGATTTCATATTCTTTAACCCCGGGCTTTACAAAAGAAAGCACCCTTCTATGCGCCTTTTCTGTAATTTGGCAGGCTTGGCTTATTAGATCTATCTCTACAGCAGATTTTACTGACCGCAATCTGCCCAATATTGGTGCGCTTCTTTTAAAATGATGCAAGGGATATTGGGCGAGAATTTGCGCATTAAATGTTTTTGAACTATAACCAGCCTTGCTCATAAATCTGTCATTTTCATTAAGATTTAGATAAATATTATCCGCCATTAATATTGCTGCATGAGTATGATTGGCAAAATCATCAAACCAACAAATATTAGCTATACCTGATGTTGTTTGTGCGTCTTCGGGGGTAAGCTTGTGCCCCTCCCAAACAGCAATGGTTTCATTTGTTTTTCTTATAAATAGTACTTCTCTAAATTCTGGATACGGACAATCTGGAAATAGAAACAAAAAAGTATCTTCTTGATCAACACCTGTTAGATAGAACAAATCACTATTTTGTTTCCATTTATGAAAAGCATCTCCATTTCTAGGCATCAGGTCATTACTTTTAAAAATAGCTACGCTGCCTGCTTCCATTTTATTAATAAAATTTTTTCTATTTAATACAAAAAGTTTCTTATCTATTTTTGAATACCTCATTGTGCAAAAATAGGCTTAAAATCAAAAAAATGCTAATATTCGTTCATTAATCCTAGCATATTTATTTAACCCTAGTTGCCAAAGGGTTAGTGCAGCATGAACATAGAAAAAATAATTGCCTTATTGTACTCGATAATATTTAGATGCCCCTAACACAATTTTAAAAAATACAACCCACATACAATAAAAAAGATTTTTTATAAATCCTTTATAATATTATCAAGTTCCGTTTTAGTGCATGATTTCAAATTTGGTAAGTTTACTTCGGTATTGCTTGTGGTATTTATTTCTGCAATTGCATAGGCCAATTCATTAGCATTTTTACCTGTTTTTTTATACACTAATACCCTTATGTTTTCTGCAACTCCTAGTCTATAGTATGTAGACATTTGCGTTTTGTTTTTCCAATTACACCAAGCGCAGGCATTATATTTTTTAAACATCAATAAGCTAGTACTATTTGTATCTGTGCAACCTTCTGGCATATTAATTACAAAATTTGATACCAATGCGCCCGTAAATAACACATGATCTATATTACAAAAACCAAATTTAAAATAATCAAAAGTTATGACATAATTTACAGTTCTAGTGCTGGTATCTTCTATATTTTCCACGACAACAGAGTCTTGCTTTTTCCAATCAATCACGTTAAATGAATCTTTTTTATTTTTTTCACCTTGCCAAAACTGCATATTTTTTGGAGCACCATTTGTGGGCGGAACCATTATTTTAAACCCAACGAAAGAATCCATTTTTAATGACTCCCCATTTTGAATTGCTTCTATAAAAAACATGCCTCCAGATTCCAATATTTTGTCTTGAGAAACTGCGGTAACATTAGAAAAAATCATATCTGCTTTATTATTGTACTCAATAAGTTTAATATTTACTTTACCAGTAACAAGCTTTCCGGCTTTATCCCTTAAACAATTTCCAGGAAAATAAAATTTTGCCCCTCGGCTAGATTCCACAATACTTGCATTACCTGCATTAATGTCAAAGAACTGTGCTTTTGGAGCCAATTCTGAAAAATCTGTAAGCGGGTTTATTCTAAGCACTACCCTTACTTCTTTAATGATAATTGTTTGATCTTTTTTACAAGCATAAATAAGTGCAGCTAGCCCAATGAACACAATAATAATTTTTATTTTTTTCATAATTTCTTATTTTTTAAGTGTCTTTTCTATTCCTTTCTTATCCTTAGATTGATTTGCGCTTTTTTTGGTTGGTTTTAGGCTTGAAAAACTACCACCAAATATCACCCCAATATTAAACTGAGTTAGTGTGCGCTCATAGATAGTTTGTTTTTGCAAACTAAATTTTATGCCTAGCATAGGCTGAATAAAACTTTCATTATTAAAATAAGTGCGAAATGCTACATTAAAATATGGATTTATATTAGTATTTGGCCAAACACTTCTGGGAACTTCTTTATTTATAAACGTATTTTGCTCAAAAATTTTAGATTGAACAGTTGCCCCTGCCCCTACCAAAAAATAATAGTTAAAGTTTTCGGGATTTACAACCCAATTTAATACTGCATTTGCCTGATAAAATCCCTGAAGTGAGCGAATTAGTCGGGCCTCTCCGTTAGAATTACTGTAACTAATATTGTACTCTGCGCTGCCATATCCTGCAATTACGTCAAGTAAAAAATTCTTTGAAACTCCTTTAGAAAAATAAATATTGGGCGAAATTTGTGGTGTTGATTTATCCTTAACTTTCAATTGTAAATCAGGTTGCTTATATTTAATGCTATTAAAATCTGCCCTAGCGTATATCCCAATGCTCAATTTTGGCAATATTTCATTGTAATTTTGTGCAATTACCTCTTGTCCTAAAGAAAATAAAGCGAATAGAGAAAAAATCGTGATGCCTTTTATATTCATTATTATACACAGTTGACGCAAACTTAATTAAAATGTGTCGAAAACAAATATTATTTTTTATCTTTTTAACCAAATGTAGTATTTTATTTAGATTTTTGCCGCTAAATATTTAGCCGTGTATGATTTTTTATTTTTGATTAACTCCTTGATGGTGCCTTCAAAAATTAATTCACCCCCATTATCACCCCCTTCTGGGCCAATATCTATCACATAATCAGCACATGATATTAAATCCAAGTTATGTTCTATCACTAAAACGGTATGCCCTTTTTCTATCAGCGCTTCAAAAGAGGCCAATAATTTAGTAATATCATTAAAGTGCAACCCTGTGGTGGGTTCGTCAAAAATAAAAAGCATTCCTTTGCCATTTTTAGCAGCTCCTCCTTTGCCCAAAAAAGAGGCAAGTTTTACCCTTTGTGCTTCTCCACCACTTAGGGTATTAGAGGATTGCCCTAATTTTATGTATCCCAATCCCACTTCAGCTAGTGTGTTTAATCCATTTATAATACTTTTTTCTGAGGCAAATAGTTTTATTGCTTCATCCACTGTAAGATTTAGCACATCATTAATGCTGTGTTTATGATAAGTTACTTCTAATATTTCTTCTTTAAATTTTTTTCCATTACAATCTTCACAAGTCAATTTTATATCTGCCATAAACTGCATTTCGATAGTCAATTCTCCTTCTCCCTTGCATGAATCGCATCGTCCACCATCTACGTTAAAAGAAAAATGTTGAGGCCTAAGCATTTGTTTTTTAGCTTCAGGCAAGTTTGCAAACAACTCTCTAATTGCATCATAAGCCTTTACATAAGTTACGGGATTACTTCTGCTGCTTTTTCCAATTGGGTTTTGGTCAATCATTTCTACAGCATCAATCAAGTGCAAATCACCTTCAATACTTTTTACTTTACCATTTTTTTGCGCAATATAATTACCTAATTTTTTTGCTAATGCGGGATATAAAACTCCTTTTATTAGGCTTGTTTTACCACTTCCACTAACCCCGGTAATGCAAGTTAGCATATTTAAAGGTATAGTAACATCAATATTTTTAAGATTATTTTCTGCTGCGCCTATTATTTTAATAGCATTTCTAATTTTTCTCTGTTCAGATAATTTTAGCACTTTTTTCTCACCCGAAATATATTTGGCAGTCAAGCTATTATTATCCAATAGCATAGCTTTAAAACTGCCACTAAAAACAAGGTTTCCGCCATGTTCTCCTGCCAATGGCCCAATATCTATGATATGATCTGCTGCCCGCATTACCTCTTCATCATGCTCTACAATTACTACCGTATTACCAGCAGCTTGCAAATTTTTTATTACTTTTATCAATCGATGAGTATCGCGAGTGTGCAGGCCTATTGAGGGCTCATCTAGCACATAAGTGCTTCCTACAAGGCTGCTCCCCAAACTTGTAGCTAGATTAATACGCTGACTTTCTCCACCCGATAATGAATTAGACAATCTATTAAGAGAAAGATAATTTAAACCTACATCCATCAAAAAACTAAGTCGGGCATTTATTTCAGATAGGATTCGTTCAGCAATTTTAAGCGACTCTGTATTGAGTTTTAAAGTGCTAAAATAATTTTGTGCTTCTGCAATGGTCATTAATAAAACATCTGTAATACTGATTTTTTTATATAATTGAGAAACCTTTGCCAAATTATCTAGTTGAATATAGGTGGCATCTTTGCGCAAACGGGAGCCTTTGCAATCAGTGCATTTTGTTTTTCCCTTATACCTAGAAAGCAGCACTCGATATTGAATTTTATAACTTTGACGCTCTATAAAGGCAAAAAAATTATAAATCCCTTCCATATCTTTATTTCCATGCCATAACAAATTTATCTGAGCCTCGGTCAATTCCATATAAGAACGATGCACAGGAAAGTCAACATGCACTGCTTTTTTGATAAAATTTTCTTTAAAGACTTGCATACCTTCGCTTTTCCATGGCAATACTGCATTATCAAAAATAGACAATGATTTATCTGGAATTACCAAGTCTTCATCAATTCCAAAAACAGTTCCAAAACCTTCACAATATTTGCATGCACCATAAGGATTATTGTAGCTAAGCAAATTTACAGAAGGTTGCTCAAAAAGCATCCCATCAGCTTCAAACTTATTATTAAAAGCCATAATCGTGTCATTATAACTTAATATACATTGGCCTTTAGACTCCCAAAATGCAGCCTCTACAGATTCTGCCAACCTACTATGCCATTCTTCTGTTTCATCTATACCAATTCTATCTATTACTAAACTTGCTTTTTTAAAATTTTTGGCTTTTTCACTTATTAAATCATCTATTTTGCAAATTTGATCATCAATAAGCAATCTTGAAAAACCCAAATTTGAAAAATATTTTGCAATCACAATGCTGTCCTTAAATTTCTCGATAATTGGAGAAAGCACGAGCACCATTGTGCCTTGCGGCAAACCTTTAGCAAAATTGAGTACATCTTTTACTTGATGACACTTTACCTCCTGCCCACTAACGGGTGAATAGGTTTTGCCAACTCTAGCAAATAAAAGTTTCAGATAATCATATATTTCTGTACTTGTGGCCACAGTAGACCTTGTATTTGTAGTATTCACTTTTTGCTCAATGGCAATAGATGGCGCTAAACCGTCAATAGAATCTACATCTGGTTTTTCTAATTTTCCAAGAAATTGTCTTGCATAAGAGCTAAGGCTTTCTACATACCTGCGCTGTCCTTCGGCAAAGAGGGTATCAAACACCAATGAAGATTTGCCAGAGCCAGATACACCAGTAACGACAGTAAAAGAGTTTCTAACAATATCTACATTGATGTTTTTTAAGTTGTGCTGCCTAGCACCTTTAATAGAGATTAGGTCTATGTGATTGTTTGTTTTATCGGGCATTTATATTATTTGTAATCGCCCACAAATGTAGGTTTTTTATTTTCATTTTTATACACCACAATGCACGTCATACCGCTTTTAAATGAACTTTTAAAACACTAAAAAATTCGAGATTTTTTTATGATAAAATTTAAAAAATTAAACTTTTTAATTTTGAAATGAGATAAAAAAAATTGCAATAAATTGGTGAATAAATGCCCTTTGCATGCTAAATTTTTGCGTGTATATTTGAAGTCTTATTTTGAGTCAAAACCTACAAAGAGCAGCATTCGAAAAGCTATTTGAATCGTACTACACCCGATTGCATTATTTTGCAAAACAATATGTGTATAACAATGATGATGCTGAAGAACTTGTAAACGATAGTTTTATAGCAATTTGGGGGAAAAGAGAAGAACTTATTTTTGACCAAAGTCTAAAACCATACTTATATACCACTGTTAAAAACAGATGCATTAATTTTATAAAAAAAAATAAAATTGAAACTATAGAAATAGAAAAAGCAAGTTACGAGTTGGTTGCAGAAGATACTTTTGATGTGTTGCAACAATTAAATAAAAAAGAGACCGAAAATCTCATTTTTGCTGCTATTGCAAAACTACCGCCAAAGTGTAAACAAGTATTTTTATTAAGCAGAAAAGAGGAATTGAGCTACAAAGAAATTGCAGCAATTCTGGATATTAATATTAAAACAGTAGAAAATCAAATTGGCATTGCCCTAAAATTTATTAGAAAAAAACTGAGCATAGAAAACAATGGAACCAATCCTAAAAATTTACATTTACCCACAATATTATTTTTTCTTTATGAAACTTGTGACCTCTATTTTTAGTAAAAAATAATTTTTGGTTTTTTTAAGATAAAAATATATTTAATAGATACTATCTTTGACCCAATATTTTATATTAAATTAATGGACAATAAAGAGCTTAAAAGTTTTGATTTCAATTTTATAGAGATTATAAGCATTTGGTGGAAATACAGAAAAATTTTAATAGTTTTGGCTATAGCTGCAGTGTTAATTTCTGCAATTTTTTCTGCCCCCTTTTTTATTAAACCAAAGTTTAAATCTACAGCTATTTTTTATCCTACAACCAATAATTCTATTTCTAATGCATTGCTAACGGAACTAAACACACGGGCTAAAGACCCGTTGGCATTTGGAGAAGAAGAAGAGGCTGAAAAAGCCTTGCAAATCTTACAATCTAGCAAGCTACAAGACAGGTTAATCAAAACTTTTGATTTAATGAATCACTACGAAATTAAAAATTCTAGCACTCCAAATGCAGACCTTTCAAAAAAAATATCCTCTAATATTACCTATAGTAGAACAAGATACCTTTCTATAAAAATCGAGGTTTTAGACAATGACCCTCTCATAGCGCAAGCAATTGCCAATGGAATATTAAACCTTTATGATACAATAAAAAACGAAATTCAATTAGAAGTGGCCAAGCCGGCACTGGAAATCGTAAAACGCGCATTAGAAGCCAAAGAAGCACAATTAGAAGGAATAAGAACAGGAATGCGCAAATTAGGTGAGGCAGGTGTAACTAATTATGAAGAACAATCTAGGGCACTAGCCGAAGAAATTTACAAAGCGCGTGCCTCTGGTATTATGAGCAAAGTAAGTGATTTAATAGAACAGCAAAAAAACCTAGTAGAATTTGGTGGCAGCTCCATATCACTTAAAGAGCAACTAGAATTAGAAGAGGAAAAATTATCTGATTTAAGGTTGAAGTATGAAAAAGCAGAAGTAGATGTAAGAGAAAAGCTACAAAATTTGTTTATAGTGAGCAATGCCGATCAACCAGAGAAAAAATCATATCCTGTAAGGTGGTTAATAGTTGTCACAAGCTTAATAACATCTCTGCTGTTTGGAGGGTTGGCCTTATATATCTACGAAAAAAATAAAAAATAAATGATGAATAATCTAGGTGCAAAAAAAATTGCATTTGGTGCAGGTCTTTTTGGTTTAGTTTTATCTATTTTGCTCGGTTATATAGGATTATTTATTTCTCCATTGGTGCCTATTGCGCTATTCTTATTATTTATTCTTATTGTCAGAACAGACCTTTACATTCTTATCACTGTTTTTATGGTGCCTCTATCTATTCCTTTAGAAGATATCGGTGCAGGTATTGGCATGTCTTTACCCACAGAACCTATGATTGCGATACTCATGGTTTTTACATGTTTAAAACTGGCAGGCGGCTATACTTTTGATATAAAATTTATTAAACATCCCCTTACATTAATTATTTTGGCAAATTTTTTATGGATGGCAGTTTCAACATTTTTTAGTGCAATACCTGCTAATTCTATTAAATACCTTATTATTAGGTTTATGTATATTATTACTTGTTATTTTTTAATTGGGCATTTATTTAAAAACCCAACTTTTATCATACGTTTATTCTTTGCACTTCTTTTAAGTACATTTATTTTAGTATTATACACCAATATTCGTCATGCATCGGAAGGATTTGTGCGCACACACAGTTATTTTATATCACAGCCATTTTTTATGGATCATGGAATATATGCGGCAGCAGTTTCATTTGTATTTGCAGTTTCCTTATTTTTTATTATTAATGGTTTTAGCCTAGGTCTGTCGCGGTTTCAAAGAATATTGCTCATTTTTGTATTCTTTTTTATCACAATGGGTTTGGTGTTTTCATTTACGCGTGCAGCTTGGGTGAGTCTCGTTGGCACTTTTGGCTTTTATGCCATCATGAGGCTAAAAATAAAGTTTGCGCACCTCGTTCTTTTTGGAGGATTAGCAATTTTTTACGTTGTAGGCAATTGGGAACAGTTAAGTTTTAGTTTAGAAGGAAATAAAAAAGGCAGCGATGATAACATAGAAGTACATGTAAAAAGTATATCTAACATAAGCACAGACCCTAGCAATATGGAGCGTGTAAATAGATGGAACTGCGCAATGGAAATGTTTAAGGAGCGACCAATTACTGGTTTTGGACCTGCTACTTATACCCAAATTTATGGATCGTATCAAAAAACAGCAGATTTAACCATTATTTCTACCTTTTCTGGAGATTTGGGCAATGCTCACAGCGAATATTTTGCAGCATTGAGCGAAACTGGACTTCCTGGTTTGCTAACGTGGCTAGGCATAATTATTTTATCTATTTTTTATGCAATGAAACTATTTGCAACTTTTACAGCCCAAGGCAATAAAAAATATGCAACATTGTTATTAATGGCTTTTCTAGGCTTGATGACCTATTATTTGCACAGTTTTTTAAATAATTACAGTGAATTTGATAAAATAGCCGTCATGTTTTGGTCTTTTTTGGCAATTATCACTAGGCTGTCTGTAGATAAAGAAACCTTGAAAGTTTAATTAATGTTACTTCCTAATCGTAATACGTAATATTTTATTAGCTTTTATGCTAAAGTTAAGCATTAAGTCTTACAATTTATTGCCTCAATATTGCGCATCAAACCTTTATAGCCAGTTCTTTTTATGGCCGATTTTTTAAATATTTGTTTAAAAACTGGAGCAGTCATATCTTTCCAATCAGCCTCGCTAAGCAATTGCATCTGCAATGATGGCTTAAGCTCAGGCTCATTATGGGTTTTACTAAACCTATTCCACGGGCATACATCTTGACAAATATCACAGCCAAATATCCAATTATTGAGTGCTTTTTTTTCATCAGTATTAAATTCTTCCTTTAACTCAATGGTGAGATAAGAAATACATTTGGTAGCATCTAAGAAACCATCTTTATGCAAAGCATCTGTAGGACAAGCATCGATACAAGCAGTGCAACTGCCGCAATAGTCTTTAATTGGTTGATCATAATCAAAAGTCCAATTGCTGATGATATTGGCTATGAAAAAGAAACTTCCCATTTTATTATTGAGCAGCAAGGTATTTTTTCCTAACCAACCCAAACCAGATTTAGCCGCCCACTGCCGCTCCATTACAGGTGCACTATCTACAAATATACGTCCTTCAAATGCGCCTAATTGGGCACTTGCTGCTTCAACAAAAAGGGCTAATTTTTCTTTGACAACATTGTGATAATCATTTCCATAAGCATATTTAGCTACTTTAAAATTTTTATCGTGGATGGTTTTTTCTGGAAAATAATTAAATATTAGGCTAATCACTGATTTAGCACCTGGCACAAGTAAAGTGGGATCTAAGCGTTTGTCAAAATTATTTTCTAAATAGGCCATCTTGCCGTGATATCCTTTTTTTAGCCATTGGTTTAGCCTATCCTCCTCCTCGACCAATTTTTCAGCTTTACTAATTCCACAAAAACTAAAGCCAAAAGATTGGCTCAAAGATTTAACCCATTGAGTGTGTTCGCTTTTAATCAAAACAAAGAATTGGTTTGCTTTTGCGTAGGTATTTTATTTAAGTGTTTGTAAGCCAACTCTGTAGCTTCTCTGCCTCTGGCAGTTCTTTGCAAAAAACCTTCTTGAATAAGAAATGGCTCATATACCTCTTCTATTGTACCAGCCTCTTCTCCAACAGCTGTTGCAATAGTGTTTATACCCACAGGGCCTCCTTTAAATTTATCAATTATAGTGAGTAAAATTTTATTATCCATTTCATCTAAACCCAAAATATCTACATTTAAGGCATTAAGTGCATACTTTGCAATACTTAGGTCTATCACACCAGAGCCCTCTACTTGGGCAAAATCTCTTGTTCTGCGCAATAACGCATTGGCAATTCTTGGAGTACCTCGGCTTCTTCTCGCAATTTCTTGCGCAGCATCACTATCTAATGGAATATTAATAATACCCGCACTTCTTTTTACAATCGTGGCCAAGGTATTTACATCATAATAAGATAGCCTGCTAGTGATACCAAATCTGGCACGCAAAGGAGATGTCAATAATCCACTGCGTGTAGTAGCACCAACTAATGTAAATGGGGATATAGCTATTTGCACACTTCTAGCACTCGGCCCACTGTCTATCATGATATCAATTTTATAATCTTCCATAGCAGAGTATAAATACTCCTCTACTACCGGAGATAACCGATGTATTTCATCAATAAATAATACATCTCCTTCGTCTAAATTTGTGAGCATACCAGCAAGATCTCCTGGCTTTTCTAATACTGGACCGCTTGTAACCCGCAAATTACTTTGCAACTCATTGGCAATAATATTAGCTAGGGTAGTTTTTCCTAATCCTGGAGGGCCGTGCAATAGCACATGATCTAGTGCCTCTCCTCTTTGTTTAGCAGCTTTTACAAATATTTTTAAATTTGTTAAAATACTTTCTTGTCCAGTAAAATCTTCAAAATCAGTGGGGCGCAATACCTTTTCTATATCATTCTCGACATTAGATACTTGCTTTTCTGGATTCAAATTTGGGTTCATTTACAACATCACAAAGGTAAAGAAAAAATAAGTCCTATCACAAATTAATAAAGTTCATAATCATTTAGAATATGGATGTTTATTTTAGTTTAATTTGAATAATTATATTGATAAAAATAAATGCTTAAAAGAAGAAATATTACTATTGGATTTCATATTAAAAAAAATAAATACAACCTTTTTGTAAATTCAGGCATCTTATTTGTATATTGTAATATCATTTTGAAAACAAAACAACTTTTACTTACTATCAGTATATTTATTACAACACAACTTTATGCGCAACCAAAAATAAAAATGGATAAAATCGTGTATGAATTTGGAACCATAAAAGAAACATCAAAAGCAGAGGGTCTTTTTGAAATTTATAATACAGGAAGTGACACATTGGCCATAGAAGACATTCAGGCAGAGTGTGGCTGCACCATGCCAATATTAAATCAAAGAAAAATAGCTCCTGGAGCGATGGCTACCTTGCTTGTAAGGTACGATGGAAAAGACAGAATTGGAAGTTTTAATAAAAAAATTGCATTATACACCAACGCATCGCCAAAAATAACAGTGCTAATAATCGCTGGCACAGTAATTCCAGATGCAGAAGCTAATTCATTAGATCAATACAAGCTAGCAGGTTTGCATTTAAAAATGCAGCAATTGCCATTAGGAGAAATCTATAATAATCAGAAAAAAACATTTGTTTTAGACCTCATTAATACTTCAGATATGCCCATTTATATATTGGGATTTAAAGACATGCCTCGCTGGCTCAATGTACCGATATTTAAAGACACAATTACTATTCAGCCAAAAACCTTGGGAAAGCTAATTTTTGAAGCCAATGGAGCATCTATTGCAGATTATGGCGAGATTAAAAAAGTTTTTTACATGAAAACAAGCGATCCAAACCAAGCTTATAAAACATTATTCTTATCAGCAATTGTGAATGAATATTTTGAGCCTGAGCCAAAAAGAAAAAAGAAATTAAAAAAATACAACCAATCGATACCAAATGTCACAATTAATAAAAAAATAATTGATTTTGGAAAAGTTAATGGCGGGGCAGTAGCTGAGGACACTATTTTTCTAACCAATACTGGATTTGATACTTTAAAAATTAGAAAAATATTCTCTTCATGCGGCTGCTTGCAAATCAGATTTGATAAAAGCATGTTATTACCCAACGAAACTGCTGCAATTGTTTTTTATTTCGATTCTATAAACAGGCGAGAAAAACAATACAAAAATGCCATAATATACACAAATGCACCGCGCAGTCCAGAAATACAAATTAGCACTGTAGCAGAGGTCATAAATTAGGTAAATTCTGAGTAAAAACAATTTTCTATTTGCACATCTCATTTTTATGACTATTTTTGAACTATGGCTATACAAAGGATGTGCTTATCTTGTGATGAAAAACTAAAAGGCCGTTCAGATCAAAAATTTTGTTCTGACCTATGCCGCAATGCTTACAATAATTCACTTAACAGTGATAGCAATGCAATGGTTAGAAATACGAATAACGCCTTAAGAAAAAACAGAAGAATATTAGCTGATTTAATAAAAGATAAAAAAGAAGGCAAAGGCATAGTAAAAGTAAGTAGTTTAAGCAAAGCTGGGTTTAACTTTGAGTTAATCACCTCCATTTATTCTACCAAATCAGGCAATGTTTATTATTTTTGCTACGAATTTGGATATCAAAAACTAGAAAATGAAAATATTATGATTGTAACAAGAGAACATAATAATTAGTTATGGGCCTAGTGCGGTTAATCCTTGCCATTGCGGTTGCTCTAGGACATTTGGGCAAATTCTATTTTCTGAATGGAATGATTGCAGTGCAACTTTTTTTTATCATTAGCGGTTTTTATATGGCATTGATAATCAATGAAAAATACACTCAAAAAAATCATATAAAAAAATTTTATTTCAACCGTTTATTAAGAATTTTTCCTTTATATTTAGTTGTTTCGCTACTTACCTTAATTGCTATAATTTGGCAAGCTGATCCACTATTAATGCAGCAATGGAGTATATTGGCAATAAAAACTAAAATATACATTTTATTTGTCAATCTATTTTTAATTGGTCAAGAAACTTACCTCTATTTGGGAATAAATCAGTTTGGAGAATTAAACTGGGTAAAATATTATAATAATGCCCCAATAAAAGTATATCATTTTATACTCTGTCCGCAAGCATGGTCTTTGAGTATAGAACTGGCTTTTTATGCAATTGCCCCTATTTTAGTTTCAAAAAAAATAAAGCACATTTGGCTAATTATAATAATTGTATACCTGCTTATTTTGCGCATCTATTTATACCGCATTGGGCTCTATTTCGACCCATGGACTTACCGTTTTTTACCCACAGAATTGGCTTTATTTATTACAGGCATTATTGGGTATAAAATTTATAATATGTTGAAAAAAAATCAACTATCCCAGTTGGATAAATCCACTTTTTCTAATCTTTTTTTTAATTGCCATTTGCGGTTATGAATTAATCCCTTTTTTAAACATACAAAAACAATTTATTTTTTATTTATTTACAATAATATGTATTCCATTTATTTTTAATTGGTCAAAAAATAAAAAATGGGACAATGCTTTGGGTGCACTTTCATATCCCATCTATATTAGCCATATTTTTGTTATCAACTTTATTATTCCTAAAACAATAGAAAAGTTCGGTATAATAGATTTTTATGGCATATTTGCACTCCAAATTGTACTTGTTTTCTCGATATTACTGCATTGGAGTATCGAAAAACCATTACAAAATCTTAAAAAAAATATAAAAAATTAACAATGAAATTAACAACATTAGAAACCGGCTTTTTTAAACTAGATGGGGGCGCCATGTTTGGTGTCGTGCCCAAGCAATTATGGCAAAAAATTAATCCTGCCGACAGCAATAATATGTGCACTTGGGCCATGCGCTGTTTGCTAATAGAAGATGGCAATAAATTGGTGTTAATAGACACTGGTATTGGAAACAAACAGAGTGATAAATTCTTTTCTTACTACGATTTAAGCGGTGATAATAATTTGATTAAAACGATACAGGCAAATGGATATAATGCTGATGAAATTACAGATGTTGTGCTTACCCACCTTCATTTTGACCATTGTGGAGGAGCAGTAAATTATGATAGGAAACACGAAGTTTTTACGCCCACTTTTAAAAATGCCATTTACCACACGCATGAAAAACATTGGGCACATGCAATGAGTCCAAATCCTAGAGAAAAACCATCTTTTTTAAAAGAAAATTTTATTCATTTAGAAACCTCAGGCCAACTAACCTTTAGCAACGAAAACACAAAAATAAGTGATAACATATCATTAAATATTGTGGGTGGTCATACAGAAAGCATGTTTGTGCCTAAAATCAAATACAATGATGACATCATTTATTATTGTGCAGATTTAATCCCTTCAATTGGTCACTTAAAAATTAATTATATAATGGCCTATGACATTGAGCCCTTAAAGAGCATGCAGGAAAGGAAGGCGTTATTGCAATTGGCACTTAAAGAAAATGCAAAACTCTTTTTTGAGCATGATCCAAAAAATGCATGCATTCACATTAAAGAAAACGAGCATGGTGAAGCGATTTTTGACGATATATATACTATTACTTAATAATAATAAATTTATTGTTGGCAATATAGCTTCCAATGCCTAATTGCAAAGTGTAATTACCCGCTGACAAGCTTGAAATATCAAGGCTTAATTTATTTTCGCCTTTTTGCCCATTTTTAATTATTCTACCCAAAACTGCTTTGCCTGTATTGTCAAATATCTTAACCTCCCCAATTTGCTCTTCACCTAACAATGAATATTTTAAAATTAAAATATTATTAGCAGGATTTGGTGCAATACTAATGAGTTGGTTTTGTGCAGCAGAAATCTCTAAAAGGGGCACATCAACAAAGAACTCTTTTGTTTTAAAATTTCCATTAGACAAGCCACTCTCTAAATTCCCTTCACAATTGGCCATTACACGCCATTGATAATTTTGATTTCTTTGAAGGTCTGTTAAAGCAATAAAACTATCTTTAATATTATTTGCCAAAACTATCCAATTGCTATCATTTACTAATTTATATTCTACCTTATAATTAAGCCCAAAAGGCACATTATTCCATCTTAAAAGCGCAGCATCAGGCATTAAATTCACAGTTATTAATCCCAAAGGGCTAGAGCATGAGTAAGGCACATTTTGCAAATAACTTTCCCAAACACCTCTGCCATAAGTAGCTACCCTCAATTTGTTACTTGATTTTTGAATTTCGACTTCATTTACAGCCACCATTGGCAATCCCGTAGCATGCTCTTTCCATAATTTGGTAATGGTATCTCTATAAAACACACCAATATTCATCCCTACATAAATTGTTTCTGCCGCCATCTCGTCTACCACAATAGATCTAGCAGCCATAGCGGGCAATCCTAAAGATATGTTGGTAAATGTATTTCCAGAATCTATTGATGCAAATACCCTATTGGCAGTTGAGTTCAAGGTTATCCATACTTTTCCTGCATCAAATTCACTAACAAATATAGAAGTAATAGTCGAAGCCAACACGGTAGTGTCCCAATTTAATCCTCCATTAGCTGTTTTAAATAAACTGGCACCAGCGCTCGCGTAAATAAAACGGGTATTATTGGTACCCATAGCCAAACAATTCATTGCATTGCTTATGTTGCCAGATATTTTGGTCCAATTATTGCCCATATTGCTAGATCTATAAACACCGCGCCATCCTCCATAAACTGTATCATGAAATTTTGGATGCATTACAATAGGTGTTATCCAATTTCCATCTATTGGCCTAGTCAAGTCTTGCTTAAAAAGACCCCCATTAGTAGTTCTATAAATATTACCATATTGACTTGTGCCAATCGAAATTTTCGCATTGGTTGGGCTAATAACATTATCCATACCATCTGCACCTAACCAATCAAACCAAACCCCATTAGGCTGTCTAAAAGAAGAACCATTGTCTTGAGAGCCTAGCACAATAGCATCTTTATCTGTCACCGCATTGCTAATTCTATAAATTTGCTTAATACCAATGCCTACCGTTAAATCTACCCAACTATTGCCATTATTTGTACTTCTAAAAATACCACCATCACTAGTGCAATAGATACTGTTATTAACCCAAACAAGTGAATGAACATCTGCATGAACATAGCCAAAACTGCTTGGGGTTATCCAATATGTTTCGGGTGAAAAAGTTTTAGCCCCATCTGTACTTTTCCAAGTATTTATTCCTCCAATATGCACTTCATTAGAATCTAACGGATTTACACAAATAGCCATATCATAATTAGCTTGTCCGTTTGTACTTTTTCCATCTGTATTATAACCGAAAAAATTGGTGCCATTGGTGGCATTTCCAATAATCAAGGTAACAAAAGTTTTACCTGTATCTGAGCTTTTATACATTCTACCAAATAAATCTCCGTTGGCTTGCGCTGCATAAACAATTGCAGGATTATTTTGACAAACTGCCATTAAAGTTCGGCCACCACCTGGTAAATTAATTCCTGTCCAATTTTTTCCGTTATCTATTGAGCGAAAAATAGCATTTGTGCTTGCTCTGCCAGCCACATACATGATATTGGGATTATTGGGATTAAACTCAATATCTTCTTTTTCGATAGTATGTGTGCGTATCCATAATGCACCGCCATTTATAGAGCGCCATACACCATTATTTGAAGCACAAAAAACTATATTACTGCTGTCTGGATGCACCCTCACTTGATCTGACCCGCTAGGCCCACTGCCAGTGGCTGCCCATGTAGCACCAGCATTTGTAGATTTTATAACCCCACCGTTAACTACTGCTGCGTATATTATATTTTGATTATTGGGATCTATACATAAGTTGTAAATATTTAACCAACCACTATTGATAAAATCAATTAGAGGAGTCCATGATTGCCCACTGTTAATGCTTTTCCATATACCCCCACCTGGTGAACTAACATATATAATTGTGGTATCAGCAGGATGGATGGCCACAGAGGTAATTCTGCCTACACCAGGACTCCAAGCTGATGTTTGTGTTTTTCTGTCAGGCCCCAATTCTTTCCATAAGAAGGTGCTTCGGTAGACTTGTTGTCTTTTTGCATCAGAATTATAATAGGCCTGATCTTCTTGCTGTGGAGAAATGCGATAACCTTGATCATTGGTATGAAATTTTTGCTCATATAACCACCTTTGGTAATGATTATAACCGCTGCCTTGGCCTTTATCAGCGTTAGCATAATGCTTGTCTGCAATTTTTTGTATTTCTAGATAGTTTAAATCTTGTCTATTTAAAAGCTCAAAAATACTAAATGGCTCATTTTGGGCAGTTAATAATTGGCCTAAAACAAATAAACCAACTGTTGCTATTATTTTTATATTCATTTAAAAAAAAATTTAAGCAAATATAAATTAAAATTATCATTTATTGCTTAAAATTAAAAAATCATCGTTTTTTGTATATTTAAAACCAATAATTAATTAAATTTGCGTTAATTACATTAATTAAAAAAAATGACTAACCCCTTCAACTTTTTGAATAAAATCCTTTTTTTTATTTTAGTATTTAGTTCGCCATTTGTTGCCAAGTCTCAGGCACAAAAACAGGATACAACAATACAATTAGATACATTTAGAACATTGCAGTGGTTGGCAGACAGTTTAGCAAAATCTATCCCTCAAAAAAAAGCGGATGGACTAATGCACCTATACCCCAGTTTGGGTTTGTTTATTAAATATTCCAAAAAAGTAGCTCCAGAACTTGCAACACCATCTGTAATTGGACGATATGGTTTTTATAGAACACAGCTTTTAAAAAAGCATCAAAAAATGCACAAAGAGCTAAAAAAGATGGGCTATAGTTTTAATAAAATTGAGATAAATGAAATAAAGACTGACACTGGATTAGCAGCAAGAAATATAGCATACTGCATTATTGAAATAAATTATATTCGAAATAATAAACATTTTGCCATCAGTATAGATGGAATTAATATTGAAAATCAGTGGTTTCTGATTGATGGTTTTAAAATAGAATCACTAGACAAAAAAGATTAAAAACCTAGTTTTTGTTTGCTAGAGTTAATTGTTTTGCAATAAATTTTGCCATCATATTTTCTCTATCTAGCAAAGGATTAATTTCTGTTATTTCAAAACATGCAGTTTTCTTATCTTTTAGCAAACTATCAATACAAAATAAAGTTTCAGCATCGGTTAAACCTTTATTTACAGGGGTTCCGGTGCCAGCAGAAATTTTCGGATCTATAGAATCTGCATCAAAAGAAACATACCAATGATTCAAATGCTCCAATTTATTCTTAGTTTTTTCAATAATAGATGCTATTCCAATTTCGGCAATATCTTTTGGAGTAAAGTAAGTGATGCCCAATAGATGAATCACCTTCCACTCTGCTTCTTCTAAATCTCTAATCCCAATAAAAACTATATTCTCGGGCAATATTTTTGGCAAATTTGAACTGCCAAGGTTAATTAAAACCTTCCAAATTTCTGCAATTTCATCTGGTATTTTTCTATCACTATTTTTATTTAACCCTAATATTGCTGCAACAGGCATACCATGAAAATTACCGCTGGGAGTGGTATAGGGCGTATGCAAATCTGCATGAGCATCTATCCAAATAAGTCCACAATTTTCTACCCCAAAATGGTTAGAAAATGCAGATACACTTGCAGCTGCATTGCTATGATCTCCTGAAAGAATAAAGCAAGAATTGTTTTTGAAAAGGGCCAAACGCATTTTAGCCTCCAAATCTATTGCAGCTTTTAAAACAATTTTTACATGTTTGCCAAAACTAGGTTTTTCATTTTCTATTTGGTCATTATATTGTGTAGTATATATAATATTCTCGGGTAATGGGCAACCTTGTTCTTTTAATTCAAAAAGTAAAGCAGTGGTTCCTAAAGAGGCTCCTCTTTTTCCTGCGCCTGCCTCAGATTGGGCTAAAATTATTTGAGATGTTTCAATTTTCACAAAGTTTGTTTTAAGCCTCGCCTGTAGGGCCTCCAAAATTCATTGGAAACTCTTGAAAAGGCATATTTTCTATATCTACATTACCAAAATTTTCTTCAAATTTCCTAATATTATCCGATAGCGCGCCCAATAATCTTTTGGCATGATGTGGTGTCATAATTATTCTAGATTTTACCTTAGCCTTTGGTACACCTGGCACCACTCTAATAAAATCAAAAATAAACTCTGTGTGACTATGTGTAATCACAGCAAGATTACAATACATTCCATCTGCTATATCTTCTGGCAACTCTATTTCTAATTGCTGACCTTGATTTTCATTTATATTTTTCATATTTAATCAATATTATATTTGGCAAATATACTATCAAAATGACCAATAATTGCCAAACTCCGTTTGTATTTTTTATAAAATTCAATATTAAAATAAATAAAAAAACCTACTTTTGCCTTTATGAATAAAGTATCAATACACCTATTTTACTGTTTAACACTCTTAATTACAACATTTATGGCATGCAATTATAAGCAAAAACAAGCCAATGAAACCCCTTTTGAATACCAAGCCGATAGGTTTGCAGATATTCAGTTGTTGCGGTATAATGTGCCCGGATTTGATGCCCTGCCAAATGATAGAAAATTATTTATTTATCACCTAAGCGAAGCAGCCCTTGCTGGCAGAGACATTATTTATGACCAAAATTATAAGCATAATTTAAGAATTAGAAAAACCTTAGAAGAAATTTATATCCATTATAAAGGCGACAAAAGCAGCAATGTATTTAAACAGTTTGAAACATACCTCAAACGTTTTTGGTTTAGCAATGGCATACATCATCATTATGGAGAACAAAAAATATTGCCTGATTTTACCCGAGATAACTTGAGAGAATTAATTTCTAATTCACCAAATGCTGCTTGGCCAATGATGAAAAACCATGCCGATATTAGTGCATACATTGTTTGGCTAACCCCGATTTTATTTGACCCAAATGTAGATGGAAAAAGAGTAAATAAAGCAGAAGGGGTTGATAAAATAAAAGCATCAGCTGGCAATTTTTATGAAGGGATATCTGAAAAAGAAGTTGTGGCTTTTTATAAAGCAAAAGAAGATACAAACTCTGCCACACCATTATCTATTGGATTAAACTCAAAATTGGTAAAAGAAAACAATATCTTAATAGAAAAAATATGGAAAATAGATGGAATGTATGGAGCAGCTATTGCAATTATGGTAAAACATTTGGAAAAGGCATTGCCATATTCAGAAAATGAGGCACAAAAAACTGCTCTATCACTTTTAATTTCTTTTTATAAAACTGGCAGTTTGCAAACTTGGGACAATTTTAATGTAGCTTGGGTAAAAGATGTAAATAGCACTGTAGATTTTATACACGGCTTTATTGAAGTATACCATGACCCCCTTGGGTTTAAAGCCAATTTTGAAAGCTGTGTCCAAGTGGAAGATGCAGATGCAAGCAAACGAATGGCTACTGTGAGCCAAAATGCACAATGGTTTGAGGACAATTCTCCCATATTGCCCGAGCATAAGAAAAAAGAAGTAAAAGGAGTGTCCTATAAAGTGGTAAATGTGGCTATGCAAGCAGGAGATTTAGCACCTTCTACAGCCATTGGGATTAATCTGCCAAATGCAGAATGGATTAGAGAAAAACATGGCTCAAAATCAGTGAGTTTAGGCAATATTTTAGAAGCCTACGATCAAGCAAGTGCAGGCGGATTAACAGATGAATTTTGCTATACCAAAGAAGAAACAAATCGCGCAAAAAAACATGGTGTTTTGGCAGGCAAAATGCATACTGCCTTGCATGAAGTGATAGGACATGCTAGTGGACAAATGAATAAAGGAATTACAAAATCTAACCTTGGAGCATATGGCAGCACCCTAGAAGAAGCAAGGGCAGACTTGGTAGCCCTCTATTACATTTATGACCAAAAATTAGTAGACATTGGCTTAATACCTACCTTAGATGTGGGCAAAACAGAATATGAAGGCTATATTAGAAATGGATTAATGCTACAAATGCGCAGATTAACTATGGGAGAAAACATAGAAGAGGACCACATGCGCAATAGGCAACTAATTGCAGCTTGGGTATATGAAAAAGGCGCTGCAGATAATGTGATTGAAAAAAAGATAAAAGAAGGCAAAACTTTTTTTGTAGTAAATGACTGCGAAAAACTTAGAAAACTTTTTGGAGAATTATTAAAAGAAATACAACGTATAAAAAGTACAGGAGATTTTGAAGCAGGCAGTGCATTGGTAGAAAATTATGGAGTAAAAGTAGATAAGGGTATTCATACAGAGGTATTAAACAGGGTTTCAAAATTAGATTTAGCTGCTTTTAGCGGATTTATTCAACCAAAAATTGAATTAAAATCTAAAGATGTTGTCACCATTTCGTTTAAAGAAACTTTTGAAGAACAAATGCTGCGATACAGCAAAAATTATAGTTTTTTGCCTGTAAAAAAGGATTAAAAATAAATGCTAAAAAAGTGAAAAAACACTTGATTTGCTATCTATCAGCCTTGCTTTTTTTATTTACAAGCTTAATTTTTGGCCAAGTAGAATCCTATGGAAATAACAATGAAGATACTGTCACTATAGTACAAAAGGCACCCGAATGGAAAAATAAACCTGGAACCCTAGAAATTTTTATTGCTAATCATTTGCGACAAAATATAAAATTACATAGCCACCAATTGGCTGTTCCTGGTATAAATGCAAGGTTAAAATTTACCATTAGTAAAGATGGAAAACCAAAAAATATTAGTGTAGATTGTCAGGATCAACTTTTACTAATTGGTTTAGAAGACGCATTATATGAAATGCCCGATTGGCGCCCAAGCACAAAAAATAATATTGCAGTAGAAGCAAAAATGGAGTATTATATGCTGATTACCAAAATAGAAGCAGGCGAATATGTGCTAACCCAAGAACGCGCGCCCCCAAAACTTGATAAATCAATGAAAATGGTAAAAATAATTATCATTGTAGCAAGTGTGGCAGTATTACTTTTTGCTTGGCGCATTTTTTAAAAAAAGTAATACACATAACAAAGCAAAAGCGCCTATCCGTAAACAAATTTTGAGCTGCAATACTTTTTTTATGAATATTTCGGGTTTAAATTGCGCAGCTAAAAATAAAGTATCCAATTGAGATGAAAAAAAAATCTTCTGCCATTTTAACAGCCCTTTTGATTAGTTTTTGCAGCCCTATTTTTACTGCTGCATTTGCAATAACACCAACAGATAGTATTGCTGGCAAAAAATTATTGTCGTTGCAAGACATTTGGTATAGCGGAAAATTTAGTGCCAATTACCCAAACTCATTTAGAGGATTACAAGACGGAAAATCATATATTTTGGCATCCTCACAAGACAGCATAACCACTGTAGCAAGCTATGATATTGCTTCTGGTAACAAAATAAAAAACTTATTTAGCAATAAAAATATTATCGTAAAAAAGGCGAGGCTTGATCTGAATAATTTCGAATTGAACCAAGCTGAAAATAAAGTGATTATCAAATATAATATACAACAAATTTATAGGCACAGTAGCACATGTAATGCGCTTGTATATGATATAAATACAGAAAAAACATACCAATTGCCAAGCGAAATTATGTACCCCTCCTTTTCACCAGATGGCAAGTATGTAGCATTTGTTCAAAAAAACAATTTATTTTTACAAGAAATTACCAACGGCAAAACATGCCAAATAACAAAAAATGGGGCAAAAGACAAAATAATTAATGGGGCTGTAGATTGGGTATATGAAGAGGAATTTGGGATGGATGTAGGTTTTTTTTGGAGTCCAAATGGAAAATTCATAAGCTATTATAGTATGGACGAAACTAATGTACCCGCTTATTCTATGGATGTTTATGGCAGCCTATACCCCACAAAAGAAATCTGGAAGTATCCAAAAGCTGGCGAAAAAAATGCAGTAGTAGATATATTTATATTTGATGTTAAAAAAAAGAAGTCAAAAAAATGCAATACTCAATCTCAAAACGATCAATATTTACCCCGCATGGCATGGGACAACACAGGCAATTACCTGACTATCCAGCAATTAAATAGGCATCAAAACGAATTAAAAGTTCTAAAAATAAATACTGCTAATGGACAAACTAGTGTGATGTATGAAGAAAAAAACCCATTTTATATTGACATTCACGATTGGCATTGTACCCCTCAAGGACAATGGCTGCATTTGAGCGAAAAGAGTGAATTTCAGCATTTATGGCTATTTGACCCACAAAACGGGACAGATAAACAAATTACCACAGGAAATTTTGACATAGATAATTATTATGGATTTGACAATAATTTGGGCATTGCTTATTTTAATGCCGGCAAAGACAAAGCCACAGAACGTCAAATTTATTCAGTTGATATTAAATCTGCTCAATTAACTCAATTATCATTCGGAGATGGATGGCACAATGCAACATTTATATCAGGGATGCAATACTATTTAGATTATTTTTCTAGCGCAATAAACCCAGGCAATCACACACTCTATAGCGCTAAAGGTGCGCTAATCAAAGAAATTGCAAACAATGAGAAATTAATAAAAACCTTGGTGGAATATAAATTAGGAGAGCAACATTTTGGCACATTTAAAAACAAAAATGCTACAAATATTGATTATTGGATGCTAAAACCCAAAAACTTTGACAGCAGCAAAAAATACCCTGTATTATTTTATGTGTATGGTGGACCTGGGTATCAAACAGCAAAAAACGCTTATGGTGGTGCAAATTATTTATGGCACGAATATATCGCACAGCAAGGTTATATTATTATTACAATTAATAACACTGGCAGTGGAGCACAAGGACAAGCTTTTAAGAAAAAAACATATTTGCAGCTTGGCAATTATGAAACCCAAGATTATATAGACGCAGCAGTGCATTTTAGCAACTTTGCATATGTTGACAAAACACGACTTGGCGTCTGGGGCTGGAGCTATGGCGGCTACATGTCTAGTAATTGTATTAGCCGTGGTGCAGAATATTTTAAAACCGCAGTTGCTGTAGCCCCGGTAACAAACTGGAGGTATTATGATAATATTTATACTGAAAGGTATATGCGAACGCCTCAAGAAAATGCATTAGGCTATGACACTAATTCTCCGATTAATCATATTAAAAAAATAAAAGGAAATTATTTGATTATACACGGCACTGCCGATGACAATGTGCACTTTCAGAATGCTGCAGAAATGATTTTAGCAATGAACAATGCCAATATAAAGTATGAAACTGCTATCTATCCCAATAGAAATCATGGCATTAGCGGTGGTAAAACCCGCTTGCATCTTTTTACTAAAATTACAAATTTCATAACTGAAAATTTGTAATTACCAAAGCCATAACTATTATTATTCACTCATTTTATGGCTAAAAATAATCACCCCAAAGCCCTCCCTTTTCTTTTTCTGGCAGAAATGTGGGAAAGATTTGGTTACTATTTAATGTAATGTCAATTTTATTGGTTTTATCTTAAATGGACATGTTAAAGGTTTTTCTTTCGTATTTAATTGGCAAAAAACTAAAACCTCGCATATCTTTTGTGATTAATAAAATTTTTGGCCTTTTGCAATAATCATTGATTTGCTTTTTTTGACCACTTCGTAAGTTTAACTTTTTAAAGAAAAATATCAAACTTTCGTAACAATATGAAAATAAATATATATTATTGCCCTTTAAAAAATTATATATGAGCGAAATATCAACTAAAAAGGGACACCCTAAAGGGCTTTATTTTTTATTCTTCACAGAAATGTGGGAACGATTTAGTTATTACGGAATGAGAGCAATCTTCATTCTGTTTATGACAAAAGTATTATTATTGAATGACTCCAATGCTTCGGAAATTTATGGCAGCTATACAGGATTGGTTTATTTAACGCCATTATTGGGCGGCTATCTATGCGATAAATATTTAGGCAACAGACGCAGCATTGTTATTGGCGGTTTATTAATGGCATTGGGTCAATTCTTTATGTTTTTAAGTGCATCTGCGGGAGCAGAAGGAGGGGTCTCTCTAATGTGGACTGGTTTAACAGCATTAATAATTGGCAATGGATTTTTCAAACCCAATATTTCTACCATGGTTGGGCAATTATATCCTGCCAACGACAGAAGAATAGACAGTGCCTTTACAATTTTTTATATGGGCATAAACTTAGGTGCATTCTTTTCGCCTCTAGTTTGCGGTTCAATGGACTTTAAATGGGGTTTTCTATCAGCATGTATAGGCATGTTGCTTGGCTTGGTTGCCTTTATTTTCGGGCAAAAGAAGTATTTAATTTCTGAAGAAGGCAAGGAAATTGGCTTGCCCGTAAAAAAATTGGATGCAAAAAGTATACTAATGATTATTGGTTCTATTGGAATCATCTTTTTTATGCTAAATTTTAAACAAATGTTTAACGGTGTTTCTATAACGCTTCCTGCAATTGGCGGCCTTAACATTGGCGAAATTGATATCATTAGTTACTTTATATATGGTGCGATGATTGCAATGCCAATCATCATTTTAACTGACAAGAGTTTAACAAAAATAGAAAATCAAAGAATATTGGTAATCTTTATCTTAGCCTTTTTTGTCATTTTCTTTTGGGGAGCTTTCGAACAAGCAGGGGCTTCATTAACACTTTTTGCAGACAGGCAAACAGATAGAACTATTTTTGGCTGGGATATGCCGGCTTCATACTTTCAATCCATAAATCCATTAGCAGTTATAATTTTAGCTCCTATTTTTACCATTATTTGGGGATTTTTATACATTAGAAAATTAGAACCTTCCTCTCCTAAAAAAATGGCCATTGGTTTAGCATTGGTTGCTTTGGGCTATATCGTTATTGCAATTGCCGTTAAAGGAATTGGTGTAGAAGATAAAGTTTCAATGTGGTGGTTAATTGCACTTTATGTTATCCATACAATGGGCGAATTATGTTTATCGCCAATAGGTTTATCTATGGTTTCTAAACTTGCACCTCTTAGACTTTCTTCTTTAATGATGGGTACATGGTTTTTAGCAAATGCAGCAGCCAATAAGTTTGCAGGCACATTAAGCGCATTAATTCCGCCAACAGCAGGAGCAGAAGCAAGCACAGAGCCTATCAAATACCCTTCATTTATTGGTTTTCAAATCACTAATTTATATGAGTTTTTTATGTTGTTTATCATAATGACTGGCGTTGCAGCAGCAATTCTATTCCTTTTGAGTTCAAAATTGCAAAAAATGCAACACAACGATCATCTTAAAGTAATTCCTGAATTGGATAGATAATAAACCATAAACCAAACGTAAAAAACAACTTTAGAAACCTCCAAGCAAAATCTTGAAGGTTTCTTTTTTAACAAAAAAACTAACTTATATAAAATTTTATGTGGAAAAATCACCCAAAAGCCCTGCCCTATTTATTTTTGTCCGAAATGTGGGAACGATTTGGCTATTACTTAATGATTGGCATTTTTACGCTTTATTTAAAAGATGTAGAAGCTGGATTTGCATTAACCGAAAAAGAAGCCTCCGATTTGTACGGCACATTCATAGCTTTGGTTTTTTTAACCCCTTTTGTTGGCGGATTAGTTGCCGACAGGTATTTGGGATATAAAAACTCAATTGTTATTGGCGGAATTTTAATGGGCCTTGGATACATGCTAATGGGCATACACAGCCTAACTATGCTTTATATTTCTATGACATTTGTTATTATAGGCAATGGATTTTTCAAACCCAATATTTCAACACTTCTTGGTAATTTTTATTCTGTAGATAAATTCAAAGACAAGAAAGACGAAGGTTATAATATTTTTTACATGGGGATAAATATTGGTGCCTTTATTTGCAATTTTTTTGGCGCTGCCCTGCAAATAGTATTGGGTTGGAAATTTGCCTTTATGGCCGCAGGTGTGGGAATGTTTATAGGAGTTATTGTGTTTATATTAGGCGCAAAACATTATGAAGGTTTCGACCAAAAAAAGGGCGTTCAGCCTGGCGATATGCCTTTTTCAAAAATTGTGTTATTCATCCTTTTGCCTTCCGTTATTTTTGGAATAATTGGATGGTTGCTTTTTGGTGTCCAATCAGAAAGCAATCCAAACAGCTATATATTTGGCTCTGACAGCACCGATGCATTTATTTTTGCATGTATTCCTGTCATCTTTTTTTATGCCAGTTTATACTTTAAAGCAAAAGAAGAAGACAAAAGACCAATTGGTGCCTTGCTTTCTATTTTTGCCGTTGTTATTTTATTTTGGGCTGTTTTTAAACTAAATGGTTCTGCCTTAAACACATGGGCAGATAGATACACAGACAGAGCGATTACAGGCAACACTGAAGTGGTTTTTAGCAGTTTAAAATTTTCAAAACAGTTAGAATATAAAAAGGATTCAACGGAATTGTATGATGAGTCATTCAGACTTCAAAAAGAAAACGGGAATGTGATTAAAGAGTATAATTACCCCGTTTATTTCAGAAACATTGCCCCAGAAAAACTGCCAGAAGAAGGCAGTAAAATCAGTATTTGGGCTACAAATTTGAGCCAATCTATTAATCCAGGATGGGTGATACTATTAACACCACTAATAGTTGCCTTTTTCACTTTTTTGCGCCATAGAAAAAAAGAGCCAAGCACACCAACAAAAATTGCATTGGGTTTATTAATCTCTGCACTTTCGGTTTTGGTGATGGTGGCTGCCGTAAAAATTGGCAGCAATGGAACAGAAAAAGTGAGTGTTTGGTGGCTAGTGGCCAATTATGGAATTATCACAATAGGCGAACTATTTTTAAGTCCAATGGGATTGTCTGTAGTTTCAAAACTATCGCCCAAAAACATAACCGCGTTAATGATGGGCGGTTGGTTTTTATCAACATCAATAGGCAATAAATTAAGTGGAGTTTTAGCCAGTATGTGGGATAAATATGATAACAAAGCAGACTTCTTTTGGATAAATTTTGCCTTGTTAATGTTTGCAACCATATTGATGTTTAGCATCGTTAAAAAACTAAATGCTGTTATGAAAGAAAAAGGCATAAAATAAGATGAGCCTTTTTTCTAACGACACCTTTTTTTACGCAATTCGAGAGGTTGTTTTACTTTCTCGACAAAGAGTTTTTCGAGCCGTGAACTCTGTTTTATTAGAAACATATTGGAATATTGGGAAAATTATTGTTGAAGAGGAACAGCATGGCAAAAGCAAAGCAATATATGGCTCTAAATTATTGAAAAACCTATCAAGAGAATTGACTTTAGAGTTTGGAAAAGGTTTTGATAAAAGAAACATAAATAATATAAGAGCATTTTATAATACTTTTCCAATTTGGAACGCATTGCGTACAGAATTATTTGGACACATTATAGCTTGCTATCTAGGATTATTATTTATGCCGAAAGAGGAAGATTTAAAACAAATTATTGACCAAGATAAAATTAAATATAACCTAGATAGATAAATAAAATGCAAACAATAGAAGAAATACAAAGCTTTGAAGGTAAATATCCAAAACAACTTTGGCATTTGTTTTTTAGCGAAATGTGGGAACGCTTTAGTTTTTACGGAATGCGCGGCATGCTCACATTTTTTATGGTCAATCAATTGTTTTTAACCGAAAAAGCAGCCAATTTACAATATGGCGCAACCCAAGCTTGGGTGTATGCTTTTACATTTATTGGCGGATTATTTGCCGATAAAATACTCGGTTTCAGAAAGTCATTGTTTTGGGGCGGTTTGTTAATGATTATTGGCAGCCTTATTCTTGCTGCGGACCCTTCTAAATTCTTTTTTATAGGCATCAGTTTCAACATCGTTGGCACAGGTTTTTTTAAGCCTAATATTTCTACAATGGTAGGCAATCTTTATAAAAATGGAGATAGCAGAAGAGATGCAGGTTTCTCCTTGTTCTATTCAGGCATCAACATTGGCGCACTTTTAGGCGGTTATTTATGTATTTCGATAGGAAAACATGAGCTGTTTCCTTCTTTAATACCAAGTCATTTAACTTGGAATTTTGCCTTTGGACTAGTGGCTGTTGTTATGACAATAAGCTTGCTTACTTTTATAAAGACAAGACATCATTTAGGCCCAATTGGTTTCTCGCCATTAAAACTAAATTTGGCAGAAAATAAACAAAAAAAATGGTACATATATGCCGTTTATATTGGTACTTTAGCCGTAATTCCTATCATTATGAAAATGGTTGCTAACACCCGTTACACAGATTGGTTTATGTTCATAATTGGTCCATTTAGCTTAATTTATTTGTTTTATGAGATGTCTAAACAATCAAAACCAGAGGTTAAAAAACTATTTGCAGCACTGCTTTTCATATTATTTTCAATTGTTTTTTGGGCTATTTTCGAGCAAGCAGGTGGCTCTTTAAGTTTGTTTGCCGCCAACAATTTAAACAGCACACTTTTGGGAGTCATTAAACTAGACCCAAATGGAGTAAACAATAGCGCAAATTCATTGTTTGTTATCATTTTTGCCCCACTGTTAGGATTACTTTGGATAGGAATGAATAAGCGAAAAATTGAGCCAAATACAGTTGTTAAGTTTGGATTTGGGTTTATTTTTCTCGGACTGGCTTTTTATATTTTTTATGCAACAAAATTCTTTGCAAATGCGCAAGGAATGACTTCGTTAGATGTATTTACATTGGCCTATTTTGTTGTAACATTTGGCGAACTTTGTTTGTCGCCTATCGGACTTTCCATTATGACAAAATTATCTCCCGAGCGTTTGCAAGGGGTAATGATGGGCTTATGGTTTTTAGCAAGTGCTTATGGGCAATATGTGGCTGGTTTATTTGGTGCAAGCATTGTTTCAGACAATCCAAATGCATCGTCTTTAGAAAAATTAATTGCATACACCGATGGCTACAAACAATTTGCCATTTATGCCTTAATTGCAGGCATTATATTAATACTAATTTCTCCTTTAATGAAAAAACTGATGCAAGAAGTGAAGTAAAATACTCATTTCAAAAATAATTTTCGAGACAATAAAACGGCAATAAAATTAAGCATTTTCATTAGCGAAAATATTTTAAGCCAAAATTAGGCATTAGAGTTCTGTTTTTTTATAAAAAACTATTGTGGTGTAGGCATTTCAAATATTTTGTGCTTTTCGATACTTATGAAAAAAAAAAGAACTTTTTCATAAACTCAAAGTGACCAAAATAGTGAACTACTTATTAATAACTATCGGAATAAAATTAAACCAAGATTATGCTTTAGAATTTTTTTATAAAAAAAAATTTACTTTTTATTAACATGAGCAACGGCAATTTTTACCAGTTAAAAACATTGATTATACCCTATTTTACAGTGCTTTTTATCACACTATCGCATCTCATATCAAAAATGAGTCAAAAAAAAATTTTTTTTATCTTTTGTTTAAGAAATAAAATCTCTTAAACCTGCATGTTGATTTAAAAATTAATATGCTAACAAACTAAATAATGCTTCTTTAAAATCAGCTTGCGGTAAAAATATATCCTCTAAACTTTTGGTAAATGGAACGGGTGTATCTAAGCTACCAATTCTTTTTACGGGTGCATCTAGGTGCTCAAAAAGGTATTCTCCAATCCATGCAGCAATCTCTGCGCCTATTCCCATAGTTAGTGTAGCCTCATGCAGCACCAAAACTTTTCCTGTTTTAATCACGCTTTTGCGCACAGCCTCTTTATCCCAAGGCAGTAAGGTTCTTAAATCAATCACTTCAACATCTAAATTTTCAGCATTTGCCAATGCCAACGCCCAATGCACTCCCCACCCGTAAGTAACAATAGTGGCTTCATTGCCAGGTTTAACAACAGCTGCTTCGCCAATAGGAAGGGTGTAATAGTTAGTAGGTACAGCTTGCTCAATGCTTCTATACAACTTTTTATGTTCAAAAAACAATATTGGATTTGGCTCTTCTATAGCTGCAGCAAGTAAACCTTTGGCATCTGCAGGAAAAGCGGGGTATACTATTTTTAAGCCAGGAATATGAGCAAACCAAGCTTCTGTGCTTTGGCTGTGAAAAGGCCCTGCCTGCACCCCTGCTCCTGTAGGCATGCGCACCACCACATCTACAGCATGTCCCCATCGGTAGTGTGTTTTAGCCAAATTATTTACAATTTGATTAAATCCGCAAGATACAAAATCTGCAAATTGCATCTCTATAATTGCCTTATACCCTTTTAATGATAAACCCAATCCTGCACCAAGTATGCTAGATTCTGTAATCGGAGTATTGCGCACCCGGGCTTTGCCAAATTTTTCTAAAAACCCATCTGTGATTTTAAAAACCCCTCCATAATCTGCAATATCTTGACCCATTATTACCGTATTTTCAAATTTTTCCATGCTCTGCATTAAGCCTTCGCTAATAGCATCAACTAGCCGTATTTCTTTTGTTTCACTATTATTGGCAACAGTGTGCAAAGGGGTATATGGGGCATAAATATCACCAAGTTCATTGGCTGCAGTGCCTACAATATCTGCATATTCAAAAACCTCTTTTATATCTTTATCAATTTGTTTTTTTAGCGTTTGGCCAATTTGTTTCAATTCCTCTGCGGGCACTATACCAAAATTAATCAAATATTCTTCAAAATTTTGTATCGGGTCTTTTTTAGCCCAAATCTCAAAAAGCTCATTGGGCACATATTTTACTCCGCTTGCTTCTTCATGCCCTCTCATTCTAAATGTTAGGCATTCTAATAATATGGGTTTAGGATTTTCGCGCATTTCGGCTGCCAGTTCTTTAGTTTTATGGTATACCTCCAAAATATTATTTCCATCTATCTGATGCGCCTCAATACCATACCCTATGCCCTTATCAATAAATTGTTTGCATTTAAACTGTTCATTGCTTGGGGTAGATAATCCATAGCCATTATTTTCAATCACAAAAATAACTGGCAGATTCCAAACTGCTGCCACATTAAGTGCTTCATGAAAATCGCCTTCGCTGGTTCCTCCATCCCCACTAAAAACAACTGATATTTGTTTAGATTTTTGTAGCAATTCGCCCAAAGCTATGCCATTGGCCACGCCATGCATTGCGCCTAGATGGCTTATCATTCCAATAATATGGTGTGCTGTAGTACCAAAATGAAAACTCCTATCTCTGCCTTTCGTAAATCCTTCTTTTTTACCTTGCCATTGAGCAAATAATTTTGTGAGGGGTATACCTCTGCCAGTAAAAACACCTAAGTTTCTGTGCAATGGCAAAATGTAATCTTGCTTATCTAAACCCGCTGTTATTCCTACTGATATAGCCTCTTGCCCAATGCCACTAAACCATTTACTTATTTGTCCTTGCCGCAAGAGTATCAGCATTTTTTCTTCTATTAGTCTGGGATATACAAGTTTTTTGTAAAGAGATATAAGCTCTGTGGAGCCCAAATTTTTTGGTGCATATTGCATAAGGGTGCAAAGATAATAAATTCAATGCCTTGAAATTATATATGAAAAAAAATAAGTTTAAGCGTATTGATTTTATTTTTTTTATGATACTATTGTATGAAAGCTTAATTTTGTAGCTTAATATTTTGAATAGAAACGAACCTATCAAACCAAAAATGCTGCTTTGCACCCATGAGTTTCCTTTTGGCAATTCTGAAACAAGTTTTATAGCACCCGAGTTTGTTATTTTGCAAAAACACTTTAAAATTGATATTATTCTTACTTTTGAAAGTAAAAATAAACAAACAACTGTATTAGAGGGCACTCAAGTTTATCAAGTTCAAGAAAAATTTGCGCAAAAATTACCTTATAAATTGCACATTAAGTTTTGGTTGGTAATTTTTCCAACATGGCTAGTTACTTTATTATGTTATTCAATAAAACATAAACTGGGTGTTTCAGCAATAAAGAATCAAATAAGCCAATTTAAGAAATATGAGCATTTGACGGCTACTCTTTTGCAGCACGTTAAAAAAAACAAGCCAGAAATTATTTACAGTTATTGGTTTGACCATTGGAATGTAGCCGCAAGTATTCTAAAAAAACTGGGCTACTACAAAGGTTGTATTATAAGTCGTGCGCATAGATATGAGCTAGTTGAGGAAACAAATAAATTAGGTGTTTTTCCATTTCATAGATTACAATTTGCATATACTGACTTAGTCTTTTTTATTTCTGATAAATTAATGCAAACTTATCAAAAAAAGTACCCAAAAAGTATTCGTAATTTAAAATTGGCTAGGCTGGGAGTAAATTTTTCAAATAACACACCACATATTCCGCAGCCAAATTCGCATCACTTAATAAGCATTGGAGATATTAAACCTATAAAAAATTTAACCATCATTGCACACGCACTAAACAAGATTAAGCTTCCAATTGTGTGGCATCATTTTGGGGCAAGTAAAACTAATGATACTTTGCAAAAACAAATAAAAAATGCCAGCATTTCTTACATAAATTATGGCAATATTACGCCTCAAGAACTCTACAGTATTATCACGAGTCAATATTTTCATTTTTTAATCAATACTTCCAAAAGTGAAGGCATTCCTGTGAGTATGATGGAAAGCATTGCTTGTGGAATACCCATAATAGCAACAAATGTAGGGGGAGTCTCAGAAATTGTCAATGAGGATACAGGCATTTTGTTATCAAAAAATATTGATGCAGAAGCCCTTAGCAATGTTATAAGCACATATTTGACAAACTATCCATTTAATAAAGAAAAAAGAGGGCAAATTACAGATTTTTATAAAAAAAACTACCATGCTACCACAAATTATACTGATTTTTGCACACAGATACTAAATTATATAAAAAATAATTGACACATACACTCACCTGCAAGCATTGCGTACTTGGTACATCAGACGATAAAAGTATAGTTATCAATAAAGATGGTATATGCAATTACTGTTTAAATTTTAAGGAACATTGGATAAAAAGAGAATCGGAAACTAAACGAAATCAATTGTTATCAAACCTTGTTTTGCAGATAAAAGATCAAAAGAAAAAATATGATTGCTTGCTTGGTATAAGTGGTGGGGTGGATAGCTCATATCTTGCCTATTGGGCGCATCAGGAGGGATTATCACCACTGGTTGTTCATTTTGACAATGGGTGGAATAGTGAATTGGCGGTAGAAAATATACAAAAAATATGCACTAAACTCAATTTTGATTTAAAGACAATTGTAATAGATTGGCAAATCTTTAAAAAAATGCAAATTGCTTATTTAAAAGCAGGAGTAGTAGATATAGAAGTGCTTACAGATCATGCCATCTATGCAACGATAACTCAATTAGCAAAAAAAAATAAAATTAAATATGTTATTTCCGGCTATAATCTTGCCACAGAAGGCATAATGCCAAAAGGGTGGGTATATGATAAAAGAGATTGGAGCAATATTAAATCTATTGTTAAAAAACACAGTGATATTAATACTTTTGGTTCTTTTCCGCATGTTAGTTTTTGGCAAGGTTTGCGCAATCATTTTTTTCATCAACAAAAAATAGTTCAACCCTTAAATTTAATGAATTATAACAAAAATGAGGCAAAAGAAATTTTGAAAAAAGAATTGGGCTGGCGCGATTATGGAGGCAAACATTATGAAAGTATTTTTACTAAATTTTATCAAGCTTACATATTGCCCCATAAATTTGGAATAGATAAAAGAAAAGCACACCTTGCTACAATAATTAATAGTGGTCAAATAGATAAAAAAACTGCATTATCAGAATTAGAAAAACCACTCTATCCCAATGCAGACTTTGAACAAGACAGAGATTACGTATTAAAAAAATTAAACTTATCTTTGAATGAGTTTGAAAATATTATGCAATCACCCGTTCAATCACACTTACATTTTGACACAGATAAAGTATTATGGAACCGCTATTTTAAAATAATTAATTTGATAAAACTAAAAAAATGATTTCAATAGAAAACAAAAAAATATTGGTAATGGCGCCCCATACAGACGATATGGAATTTGGCTGTGGTGGCACAATTCACAAACTTATACAACAAGGCAACGATGTTTACTGTGCCACTTTTTCTGCTTGTCTGCAGAGTGTGCTCAAAGATTTTCCTTCGGATATTTTGATTACAGAATCAAAAAATGCAAGCAATATTATTGGATTAAAGAAAGAAAATTTATTGTTGTATAATTTTGATGTTCGCACCTTTAATTATCATAGGCAGGCAATTTTAGAGCAAATGATTTTGCTAAGGCACGAAATTAATCCAGATATTATTTTCTCTCCGTCACTAAAAGATATTCATCAGGATCATGCGGTAATTGCAGAGGAAACTTTGCGTGCTTTTAAAAACAAAACTATTTTTAATTATGAGGTAATTTGGAACAACCTTAGTTTTCAGACCACTTGTTTTTTTGAATTATCAGAAGAAAACATAAGCACTAAAATAGCTGCTGTAAAATCCTATCAATCTCAGGCTCACAGGCCTTATGCAAATGATGAATTTATGCGTTCATTAGCAAGAACAAGGGGCTTGCAAATAGGCACACAATATGCAGAGTGTTTTGAAATATTAAGAATTAATTTTTAATTAAACCTATCATGCTAACAATTGCAAAAATTATTGAAGACTTTGAAGGAATTAGGTTTGTGGGTAACAGCGCTGCCACAGTGCAAGAAATTATTCAATTAAATGGAGAAAATAAAAACCCACATGCCCTTATGTGGTGCGCAGACAAACACACAGATAAAATCAACAAACTAAGCACTGGGATTGTTATTGTTTCAGAAAATACAAGCACAGCTAATCAAGGCGTAAATTATATTGTATGTAAAAACCCGCGACAATTATTTAGCAAAATAGTAGAACGCTATTTTTATAAAAAAGAAATTCATGAAATATCTCAACATTGTGTAATTGACAGCTCTGCAATACTCGGCAAAAATATAGGCATTGGGAATTTTGTAACCATAGAGGGTAATGTAGTAATTGGCGACAATGCCATCATAGGACCCAATACGGTCATAAAAGCAAATACAAAAATTGGTAATGATGTAATTATAGGTGCTAATTGCACCATAGGCAGTGTGGGGTTTGGTTATGAAAAAGACAATGATGGACAATATACATTTATCCCACATATTGGCAACGTAGTAATTGGTAATAATGCCGAAATAGGAAACAATACCTGCATTGACAAGGCAGTATTAGGAAGCACTAATATTGGCGAAAATGTAAAAATAGATAATTTGGTGCACATTGCACATGGTGTTCAAATCGGAAAAAATAGTTTGATTATTGCCAATGCAATGGTGGCAGGAAGTGTAAATATTGGAAAAAATGTTTGGGTGGCGCCATCCTCTGCCATTATAAATGGTATAAGTATTGCCGATAATTCTATCATAGGTTTGGGAGCGGTAGTAATAAAATCGGCAGTAGAAACACAAGTACTGGTTGGCAATCCTGCAAAAAACATTAAAAAATAATTCATTGCAAAATATTGAAGCAAAGTTTGTTATTATTTCTTATGCTTTTCCTCCATACGGTGGTGTAGCAAGCAGGCGTTGGCTTATTTTTGCAAAGGCCATGCAACGTGCAGGGCATAAAATTTTGATTATAGCTGCACAAGGAGATACATTTGAAAAATCTGCTTGGAGTATAGGAGAACTTCAGGACAAAACTGTATATCTTAGCCATCATTATCCAAGAATATTGAAAAGCATACCGAAAAATATTATTGAAAAAATATATTACCGCATAATGTTGTTTTGGATCAAATGCATTTACAGAGGCACCCCTTATGACCGTGGAATATTTTTTAAAAAACAGGTATTATCTTACCTGAAAAATATTGATTTAGATGGTAAAACTGTCATCATTTCGGGTGCTCCTTTTTCACTTTTTAGTTTAAGCAAATCTCTAAAAAATCGCAATGCAAATGTTTACCTAGATTTTAGAGACCCTTATACCTGGGGCGAGCTTTATGGAATGAAAGGATTAAGCAAAAATCGCTTCAAATTTGAATCAAATATTGAGTCGCAGGCAATAGCAAATGCTGCTAGAATATTTGTGCCAAATAAGCAAATGGAAACTTATTTAAAACAAAAGTACATTCAATTTAGTGATAAAATATTTTTGCTTAATCACCCTATAGATTCAGATAATATTAAAGAAAAATGGAAACCTACAAACCAAAAGGATGGCTATATAAACTTGGTTTATGCAGGCAGTTTATATGACGATTGTACAGCACAAATAGCAGATTTTATTGAAATATTAAAAAACAATAAACACATTACCTTTACACTTTACACAGATAAAGAGCGCATCCCAAAAAATATGGTAAATCTTTTTCTAAACAACGGTCAAATTATTGTAAAATCAAATTTACCCGCCAATAAATTATTTGAGCAACTTTTGCATTTTGATGCTTACCTTATTATTTCACCCATGCGAGGAAAAGACAATATCAGTACTAAATATCCCGATTTAATCTATTTTGGTATGCCATTAATTTTGTATTCAGCAGAGGGAGATTTAACACGATTTTTAGCAAACTATAAAAGATGTATTTGCATTAATGATTTACTATTATTTAAAAAATCTATGCAAAATATTTTAGATTTGGGCAAAGAAACGCTTTTTTTTGAGTTAAAAGATTTTAATGATGAACAATTATTAGGCCGTTTTAATTAATAAAACAGCCTCTAGTCCACAAATATCAACAAACTAAGCATTTTAACAATTATATTTGTATATTCGCACAATAAACATTTAATTTGCGTTTAACTATTAAGATTAATAAATGAACATTTTAGTTAAGGAAACATTTTTTTTACTTTTCTTATTCATATTAATAAAATCCACAGAAGTGAACGGGCAATGCAATGCCAATTTTACTAACACCACAAATTTGTGTTCTGGAGACTCTATACTTTTTTCTTTTACAGGCACAGGTGCTTCTGTGGTTTGGAATTTTGGCGACACCTTTTCTGGAGTATACAATTCAGATACCAATAGAATAATTAAATATCGGTTTACAGATACAGGATTATATACTATCACATTAATAGCTAATGGAGCAAGCTGCACTGATACTTTCAAAAAAACAATACGGATTGTTCCAAAATTAATCGCAAACTTTACTTGGCAAAACCCTTGCATCAAGCAAGCCACAACATTCATAAATACAACAATCAAAGGCTTTACTGATGCATTTACTTCTTATAATTGGCAATTTGGTGACAGCAGTAGCAGTGCTATTCAACATCCAAATCATACTTACCAAAGTTTTGGAAACAAAACAGTAAAACTGGTAATAAATTCTATACAGGGTTGCAAAGACTCTATTAGTAAGACGATAAACATTAAACCTCCCCTAAATTATAGTGCAAGCGTAGATTCTGTTTGTCAATTTACAAAGGCCAATTTTACAAGCACTTATGGCACATCGATACCAATTAGCTGGCAATGGGACTTTGGTGACGGCAGCAGCTCAAATACAGCAGAACCCGAATATTCTTATAGCAATGGTGGCAAATATCGTTTTATTTTAACAGCTACCTACTCCGATAGCAGCACTTGCAAGGCAGCCTATGATAGCATTTGGGTGATGATACTGCCGATTGCTAGTTTTAGCATTTTAACAGATTCTATACAATGTTATAAAGGCAATCAAACATGCATAAAATTTAATAAAAATCCTAAAGCAGTAGCTTATAGAAATATTTTGTGGGACGATGGAGGCACATCTAGCCCAAATGCTTCAGATAGCCAATACTGCAAAACTTATCAAAATACAGATGGAGGCCTTTATAGAATTACCAACGAAATTATAGATATAAATGGCTGTGCTAATAGGCAAAAAGACAGCAACTACATTAGAGTCCTAAAGGACCCAAAAGCATTATTAAATTCAAATTATAGTGGGGGTTGTTTTAAAACATTTTTAAACGCTCAAAACATAAGCAATATGTCACCACCTCTCATTAGAAGATTTATTTGGGATTTTGGAGATGGCAGTTACGACAGCACAAATTGGACGAGTACAAGTCACACCTACATTTCAGACGGAAATTTCAAAGTAAAACTTTTTATTGAAGATACGTTTGGATGTATCGATTTGTTTTCTGATACAAATACGATTAGAAACATTAATTTCATCATAGACCCAAAGGTAGAAAGATTAAAAAAATGTCGAATTGATAATCTTTTCAAATTTACACAAACGCCAATTCCAAGTGGAAGTATCACGTGGTTTTTTGGCGATGGAGGTACATTAAATACATTTACAAGTTTTAAACATTACGGGAGTTTGGGTAGCTATTTACCCACTGTTAGACTTAGCAAACTGGGCTGTGATAGCGTTTTGAGGCTAGATACTGCCATTGTGCATGGCCCTCATGCTAATGCCAATATTACAAACCGTTATCAATGTCAAATACAAGACACCGTTTATTTTACAAATACCACAGCTACATATCGAAATAAAACATTGCAAACCAAATGGAATCTTTTTGACCCATTTG